>Ga0207841_1000109_pt1 | contig 96084 bp, 61 predicted proteins | sample HigsolmetaGSP18D_FD_184846 | JGI IMG/M metagenome (GOLD analysis project Ga0207841, IMG submission 184846) | High solid enriched microbial communities from the Joint BioEnergy Institute, USA - SP1-8-D (SPAdes) | ecosystem: Engineered > Bioreactor > SSF (Solid state fermentation) > Aerobic >... | reverse complement strand
TTTTACTGGTCCCAATTGTCCAGCCCTTTGGTAGTTCTGTATACCAATTAGATTGGTGATTCTGGGCTGCAAAGATAATCATTGGGGGCAGGGCCCAGCCAGCTGAATTGACTCCTTCAATCACAGTTACCCATTCACAATTCCCTGGTTGAATTGCTCTAGGCTGGCCCCTTATCTCAGAGCCAGTAACAACCTTTGCAGTTGCTATCAATCCCATTAAAAAGCCAGTCTCATCAAAGTTGTAGATATCCTGTTCAGTGATGCCATATTGCTGTACAACCTCAAGAACACACTGAAACCACTCCCTGATAATCTTTGGATCCTCACATAGAGCCCGTTGATGATCATATCTGCGGCTGTATTTTGATTTGAGCTCATTGTGGCAGTTGACAAATTATTGCACCCATTTCTCACTAAGAGGGCTTGGGGATTTCAATCAGCTTGATAGTAGGAGACTGGCCATATCTCATACAGTGCTGATTCTTGGTGGTAGGCCCTGTTGGTCCATGGATAAGATCCATTTTATAAGTGTAGATTCTTCAGTTGCAGTGAGCTTTCAACTATTAGGCTCTGCATCAACGCGTGCAGAACGCCCACATATGCAGTAGGTCAATGTAGATCACTTCACATTATATGCTTTCGCAGCCGCTCGAATGCTTTTTATTTGACCTGATTGAATTGCTTTGATGGCAAGCAAGATACAGCCCTCTTGCTGAACTGCTGAATCTGCTTGTTTTGCTTGTTTTGGTGGCATATTTGTAGTTGAAGTTGATGAATATGTTGCGTTGGTTGGTTACGTGGCCCGCTCGGTGTCCGATTACGTTACATGAAGGCAGGGTCCACGATCGATGGAGGCGGTGGCAGATGGCAGAAACGCCCCTCGGTCCCCCACCTCGGCCTCGAGAGACACGGACGAGACACACAAACGAGGAGCCTGCGAAATCTTGTCTCCCCTTCTCGTGTGAATTTGTCGGTCGTTGATTGAAGCACCAGTCATCGTTGCTAAAAAATAAAAGGCAGACGGCTCAGGTTCCAGTGCACAGCAGCTGCATCTCACACAAGTTGCGATCCACGGCCTGCCCTAAGCGCGCCTTAATCACCGGCCGTGCGCCACAGTCGAGCCATGCACACTCCTCCCTCTGCAGTACCTAGGAATCTCTCGATGAATGTCACTCCGTAGGCCGCTCTCTTGATGGGTTCGTGCTGGCGCTAGGGCAGTAAGAAGACAGACTTGTCGCCACCACTCCCGCTTCGTACGAGACGCATTTCGAGTCCTCCCAGTCCATTGAGCATCCCACACTCGGAGCCCCGCTGGATCGTTGCATGAACCTCCGCGCTTCGAGATACGTCCAGATTCCCCGCAGAGTGGAACCGGCTCGCTCCGCGAAGGCGGCGGCTTCGCGTCTCTATCTCTGTCGCGATTCCCTTTGTCTCCCCACCAGCGTTCAACAGCTTTGATACTGAAGTTACTGAGCGCTTCCTCCCTGTCGATCGCGTCCAGAGCCTGTACCCCTCCGCCGCCAATCGACAACTGGGTCAACGGGAACTGACCTTGGAGAATGGACGGGTATAATCCTGATCCACCAGCCATGGATGAGTTCGCGCAAACTCGCGGTGTCGATGACTTGTTTAACGACGAGATCATACCTGTTCCCCCAGAACAGCAACAGCCACAATATGTGGACGCGCAGGATAGTGCTCCCGAAACGCTAGAACGCGATACCCAGAGGGAAGGCGGTGATGCTTCACAACGGTTTCGTGGAGGTGAGAGGGGGAGGGGTAGAGGTAGAGGCAGGGGAGGACGTGGTGGAAGGGATCGCGGCCCGGCGCGTGAAGACGCAAGCTTGAAGAGCAAACAGGGTGATAATAATGTCGCAGAAGGGGCTGATAAAGAGGCGGATAATGCTGCGCAGGGCGCGCATGACGACAAAGCCGCGGAAGAGAACAAAGGAAAGACGGGCAAAGAAGCTACGACTTCGGCGTCGAAACCTTCAGGTGCTTCCAACGGCCACACGACTCAACGTGTCCCGGCCGTTCGCGGAGACAGGAGCAGCACCGGAGGGATAAAAAAGGTATGCGAATAGTTCCGTTCTTTGTTAGGGGTGCTATACTAACGATGCTCCCAGCCGAAACTCACTGAAGAAGAGCTCGCCCAGCGCATGGCTGCCGCAAAACTGACTGCCGCAAAAATTGCCGCTGCGCACGCTCGTGCGGAAGCCGATCAGGCATCTTTCCAGGAACGAGAGAGACTTGCGGAGGAAAGGAGACGTCAAGAGTATCTGAACCGCCGTGCCATGGACGGCGAGAGGGAACGCAATCGACTGCGGAAACTGAATGCGCAGGGAGGCCGAGAATGGGATGCAGATAAGCGTGAAGAGGACTATAATCCCCGTGGAAGGGGCAGCCAATATCGGAGAGGTATGCATGGCGGCGTGACAGGCTACACCCGACGTGGCTATGAGAACGGGGCCGAGGATGAAGACGGGTCCCGCAACAACTATAGGGGACGAGGCCGCGGTGGGCGAGGAGGACGCGGTCGAGGAGGCCCCCGTGGTGGCAGAGGTGACCACTCGATGTCGAACGGTGATCACAGTGGCCCTGCCACAACGGAAGAGAAGACTACTCCCTCTGCGCCAGGCATTGGCGATGAGAAGGAATTCCCAGCTCTCCCTGGGAGCTCGAAGAAAGAGTCAGCGACCGGCGGATCTACTGCTGTATCCGGCACTACGGCTGCCGGCGAATCCCCAGCTTCGGATGCCGACAAGACAGCATCGCCATTGCCGTCGTTACCGCCAACTGGCGGGACATGGGCCGAGCAAGTCGAGTCGAGCAAGGGGACGGCACAATGATGTTGACGGTTGGCACGAGCACACAATTCCTTGTTCTACGTCTTTACAGTTCGCCTATCTGCAAGCGAATCTCTGGTTGTTTAACGAGATGATATCCCTTGATTTCGTCTTCTGCCTTGTTCACATCGTTCGCGCTGGTGCTGCGGAATGGATCGCTTTGCTTCAACCGGGATGTGCTATATATAATATCCAGCAGCAATAATGTTCAGAATAGATTATGCCTTCTTATCTCCTTATTCAGGTTCATGCTGTTAACGTTAATTGATCTGAGATGACTAAGCGCATCTTGTTGGCTCTGTGAACCAATCGACGCAGGGTGCGTTCATGATGAGATCATGGTGCTGCGCCTGCCAGCGTCCGATAGTCGAAGCTGTGTTAGGAACATGTTCCTGCAGACATAGCATACAAGCCGCGAAGTAGCCTGATTCCAGGCCGATTGATCTGTAGGTGCTCTTGATCATCTCGAATCTTGCAAGGTAAAGCATCTGCTCTTCACCAGTTGCTGCACCAATAAAAATACAATACGAACAAGTCTTCCAGGGAAATGTCTCTGCAAGTCGGAGACGTGTCTAATTCCACCTCTTCTCTCCTCGTGCTGTATCCCGCTTGCAATAAGACCAATATCACACTTGTATCCAGCAGACAAGCAGCTGACATATAGTACTGTACAAAACACAGGTACACCTCTCGCTGAAACGAAAACCGACCCTCTCCACACAAGGCCGTAACCGTCCTTCTCTTGATAAACAGCACAGGAAAATAAAAGAGAAAAAAGAAAGAAAGAAAGAAAATGGCAAACCCCACCTCGGGCGAAGGCACCGGCAACCACCCCATCACCGCCAACATCGGCGGCACCAGCTCGCTCCCGACGCCCGCCAACAACGCCGGCGGCGGCACGGGCTGGGGCGACGAGGGCTTCACCAAGGGCGGTGGGAGCGGCAGCGGCGGCGCGAGCATCGGCTCCGAGGGCCTGGGGCATACGCCTGTGCGTGCTGACCCTTTTTACCCTGAGGAATAGATACCTTCAGGGAAGACAGAACTGACCTGTCGTCAAAATACTCATGTATGGATATAAATTATAGATGCCCAATCCCGCCGCCTCCATGGGCAGCTTCCTCGGCCTCAGCGAGCAAAAGTCCTCCGCGGAGGGCAGGTACCGGTCCAAGTTCGACGCCGTCGCGGGGTATGAGAAGCCAACGACGGCGAAAGGCGAGCCGACGTGTGAGAGCGAGGACCACAGCTTCGCGGAGCACAAGCCCGGGTGTCCCGAGACGCTACCGGGGTTGTTCAAGTTGAGGAATGTGTGGGGGAAGTGAGTTTTGTTTCTTTTTTCCTATCCTATATCTCGCTGAGAGTTTTGTGTTGGGTTTGGGTTGAATCTTGGAGTGGTTGAGTTGTCGTGGTGAATTCAGTCAGATGCTGACGGCTTCGTTTGCTTTTATTTTTATTCCAGGTTATCGAAATGACCTTTGTCTCGGGGGTCTACCTACGGACCTAGGTACATGCTGTACAATCATTATGTTGCCTGGCTGCGAGTAATCATGTTCGAGAACTCGACCGCGAGAAGGACATGGAAATCCGAAAAAAAAATGACCCGTGCAGCGTCGGCTTGTATATGAAACATATGATTGTGGTGGAATATAGTCCGATCGTCGGCTGATTACGCATTATGTATTGGACAAACGGACGTTTGTACTGTACGATGACATCAGATAGAAACCGATAGTGTGCCAATTCATTCTCATTAGAGCCATACTATACACTGCATCGTCGCAAAAACATGGAACTGCCATCTATAATATCTACAGAATAGGTATCTAAGTCCCTAGGTATCTACTACTCCACCTTCACCGCCTTCCCGCGCAGTCTGTCCTGTATCGTAACTATCTTACCGACGATCTTGGCCTTGAGTGTATGCACCACCACCTGGTCGGCGGGAACGAAGCGACGGACCAGCAGGTTGAAGATACTTCCGAACGCCAGAGCCATGACCGTGCTCGTGAGGATGATGACGTTGTACGGCATGCTGAAGTCCGGCGTCGGCAGCGGGAGGAGCAGACTCGTCGTGCGGATGTAGATGGGCGAGCTGGAGTCGTTCCGGTCCAGAATCCTGATGATCGCGGGGGCGACGTTGAACCCGCGGTTGGCGTCTGGTGGGTACTCCGTGTATCGCAGAATGGCCTTTTCAAAGTCGTAGATCAGTGTGACGGTCGAGGCGGCGGGGACGGACAGGATCAGCTCCAGCTGCGTGCCCCGCTCCCGGTCGACTGCCGGTCGGTAGAAGATATCTTTGACGATCTGGGAGACCGGGATCTGCGCCTGGACCCCGTCGCGTGTGGTGATGGTGGCCTGGAGGGTGTGGAGGTACGGGCGCATGAACCAGGGAAGTGTCTCGAAGTAGATGAAGTTCACGGCGTCCGTGTTGGACGGATTTCTCAGAATGACCCTCATGCCGCCGCGCTCCTGGCCGTGGCCGATAATCGTCCTCTCCGCGTGCAGGACAGGCTGCTCCAGTGGCACCTTGGTCTGAAGCTCCTGCTCGGGGAGGGTAAGGTCAAACGGATTGGAGCTCAGCAGGGTATAGCAGCGGGAAAAGCCGTCCGGATTTTTAGTTTCGAACGCTCCCGCAGTAATGTACACCTCCCTTTCATGCGGCACCCTGAGGCAGATAGTCTTTGCCCCTTCGCCGTGGTTATCGGTGAGAGGACAGGCGCCTTTGAGACTGCGACCAAAAACTTCCGTCAAGCTCCAGGCCTTCTCGGACGTCTTTTCCAACGGGTAGCAAGTGTCCCACGAGTTATATGGTTTGGAAGGATCGCAGACAAGCTGGTCAGCGGGGACGGGTCGCGGAATGGGGTTGTCTTGGAACAAATCGTTAGAAATATCAGATATATATAACGGGTTCGTTGAACATACCTCGCGGCCGTTTGGCCCTGTCGATATCGAGGACCATATCTATAGTCTGTTCAATCTGAATCAAACAGTCACTCTCCCCCTCGGGGCAGACGGGTCTGACGTCAATTGACATGCTTTGCCAAGATGCATCGAACAGTTTATGTCCGTCAAATAGACTCGATATCCCCGCCTTCCCCTTACATGGAAGCAATTTCACAAACGGCGTGAGATTCTCCGTACAGACGACTTCTCCGGGCAGCGTCCCATGTAGAAGGTGCAGCTGGCTCGAGGGATCATGATCTCCGGCAGGCTCAAACGAGACCACTGGGCGCGTTGTACGGGTAGAGTCGATGAAGTTGAGCGATGCGCAGAAGAGGCCGGACAACGACTGCGTCAGGGTGATCCACTTCGCGAACGCTCTAGGGGAGAAGTCAGTATCCCAGACTCCTTCTTTGTCGATCACGAGGGAATACACACTCCTCATCCGAGGGAGCATCGATCCAGGCCCATAGCTCCGCTCCCGTCCCTCCTTCCTTTGCTCCGTTCCACGGTCTCGTTCCCCAGCTCTCAGCGTCCCATCGTCCGGTCGTGAAGCGGAGATGCAGCTCCTTGGTGTGCGCGTGCTGCAGGATCTGGCCTAGCGAGCGGGGAAAGTACCGGAAATGCTGCTTCTCGAACGACTCGCGCGACGCATTGCTTCTGAAATTGAACGAGGCTAGCAAGGAGGAGGAGGGCAGCGGTTGCAGGACAAGCCGCTCATGGTAATCTGACGCCGCGGAAGTGAGCGCGCATAGCGACGCCAGGAGGATGCAGAGGACAGGGAGGATGAGAGTCATGCCGTCATGCTTGCCAGGGGAGCGTCGCCCAGGTTTTCAGGTATTCCGCCGCGATTCGGGCCGCCAAAGGAGCAGGAGGTCTTGTTCCGCTCCGTTGTTTGTCGAGCTCCAGCGCGGGCGCGATGCGGACACTTGGCCGGGGCGGAACAGCTGCTCGCCCGATTTGGTTTAGCCCGGAGGCGCCCAGATATGTCTGGGCGGAAGACATCCATCAACACGACCTTGATCACCGCATAGTATCGAGTGCCTACATGGACAGTGAAATTTCTACAAGATTACATACATTTGCCATATATCACATGATGGTGGTTCCTATCCAATCTACGGCTTGGGGTCTGGGCCACTGGAATCGGGTCCTGAGCCCTTGTGGAGATCATACATAAAGACAGGCAGACGTGTACTGTAGTTGCAAGTTTGGCACAAATCAACAAGCATTGTTTTATTCCATGAAGTGAGTTAACTGCTTCTATAGAGCAAATCATTCAAGACACTCGACTTGAGATGTTCCCGAAATCTCAGTTAGAGAAGGAGCATCATAGGGACGAGCTTGTAAGCAATTTGGTTGACTTTAGAACCCAGTAATATATCTTAGACGGCAATTCTCCTCGGAAATGGGCTAGCAGGCTTCGTGTCAACGGCGAATTCTGTCTTCAGGTCGTCCATTTTCTCAGATCCCATGCCTGTGAGCTGGTGTCATGGACAGTTGTCCGCCGCAGGTCCCTTGGGTACTTCCCAGTAAAAGTACCTGCTCTGTACATGACAGCAGTATTATCTCAGATAATCAGGACTCCATCCTTCTATGGAATACTAACTGTGTATTTCTCCTGCGTTGCGTGCTCCATCAACATCGTCAGTAGCTCTGTTGATTTTTCAGAACGGACCCTCGATGTGGCGCGCGTACGCCCCTATATAAATATTCATCCGTCCAGGGGGCTCGAGCCGATGCTCGTGCGTTTTGAAGGCGGTCGGATCGAGATGTTTGAAGTATTCTGGGGCTGCAATCTTGACCCTCTTACCTTGGCTACAGCAGCAGGAATCTTTTGGAAGACCTCATCAGGAATAGGCTGAGAGATGTCGACTCCAAAGATCTCTGCACCAAAATCGAGTGCAACTTCGTGATCTGGATGGTCTCGAATTTGGGAGTGTGCGCCACACCAGACATGTTTGCTTATATCGATCTGATATGCATAAGAAGAATATACGACCAGTTTTCTGTCCCAAGATGCAGTACAGACGGAATAAGATAGTATTCAGAACATCGCGTTTTCAAGTTCGAAGGAAGACAGCGGGGTAGGGAGACATAAAGGACTGTTCAAGGTCACCCCACATTATCCCATCAACCACATAAACCGTGGATGATTTTCTGAGCGCTACCTTCAAATGAGGTTTAGCATAAATAAAGCTATGCAATGTCAATCTTGCGAGAGGAGTTCAACCAAGGAGGCAGTTCAGTATTGGTTTGACGGTAATAGAGCTGTGTCCAATGCGGAAATATAAAACACCAATATCAAACCGAATTCTGATTAGATGTAACAAAGATATCAGATTTTCTGGAAATGTGAGAGATTTAAGTTGTTTACCTTGGCCCATTGCAAAGGCAAAGGGCGCGAAACGAGGATTAGAAAACATTACACATTGCGGATTGGTAAATGCAATATAGCCAGCTCGTTGCCCTATGTCTCCGAGCTTGGACGAGGGGTCCTCACAAAACAATAACGACCCAAACAAAGGATAATATGGCATGCAGAGTATGATGAAGGGTCATTCCTGGTGTGGGTGGGCAAAGCGGAGATCGGGGCGGAGAGGAGGGTGGTGTCTTGGCATTGCTCGGGGACATTTTATTCGGAGAGGTGAAGGTTAACAGTCGTCATAAAGATAAGATACAGCCCTTTGGACAAACGGCGGTAAGTCACCTAATGAGAAGGACCCAATGCTTAATGAAACTCAGGAAACCATGAACTGCACAGCGCAGCGTTCACCAAGCCCTCTGCCAACCACCCCTTCCCCCAAATCACAGCAAGCGCGGCGCGCGTACCATAACACCATCAATCACTGCCACACACACATAGAACCAAAAAAACACTGGCAAAAGATAAAAAAGCTCACTCCAAGGCCCACCACCACCAGGTGGTGGCTAGCCTGAGGGCTACGAAAATCCCCACCTATGGTTTCGGCGGGCAGGGATTTTACTTCCTGGATCCTTCGCCCCCGGCAGCCCTCATTGGATGTGAGGCAGGTATCGATAATTATCGAACTGCTTCACCCAAGCCGCCAGAGGCGTGAATCGAACTCGGGATTTGGGGTCCGGTGACAGGGAAGGCCACTGGCCGAAGCCACTGACCTTGACCACTGCACTATGTCCCGAGTTCTGGTTGCTAGGGGCGCTGTTCTGGAATCAGAAAGGAGCCCCGTGTTTGCGGGATAATAGTTCTTCCTGTCAGTGAGGTCACTGGGTGCATTCTCCGAGTGATCTATGGCCAGCGGCGGACCGACATTGCCGCTTCTTCGTTATTTGTTACATTCTTCTTTCCTTGCCATTTACATGGATTGGAGAGCCCAAGTTCTCCATCATGCTTATGTCTCCCTACTTCGGAGTAAAGCGTGAAACGGTTCTAGCCATACTCATTTCAATATCAATATATTTATCATGCAGGAGGACCTGGAACTGATCTACTGATTTCAGACCAATATGCCTCTAGATTATTTGAACGTGTGCATCTCACAAAAAGTGGTAACAACGCCAGGACTCGGGTTACGGCGGGGATTGGAAGCATTGGAAGTATAAGATCTATATGGGATACCAAAGCCGATTCGTCTAATCAGGAATAGATTAACATAGCCAGGCAAGTCAGGACGCACTTGGATATAATGGAGCGGGGCCATAAACAGGAAGCACATAAGCCTCGATGCGAGTTCACTGTACTAACTGTACTGCTGTACTGATATCTCGTCCACCCAAATGGCTTTGCAATATATTCCAGGACAACTGGAATATTCTTGTCTATATAGCTGTCGAGGATATTCTGTGCAGTACTGTCAAAATATAGGGGTATCAACTGACTAAGAGTTGATAAAAGGCTTCTAAATGTGAAGTAAGTAGGAGCCATGGAAGAACTAGTTGATTCCCTATTGATCCTAAGATCTGTATGAGAATAAGACGCGGTAGACTAGATACATGCCAGGGTAAATGGTCCTATTTATCTCTAACCCTTATCATGTCAGTGCCATGCCTCTTCAGGTCAACATCCTGCAATATCATGTTGCCAACATGTTTGCATCTTGTCACTGACATGCCATGTCATGTCGCTGACATGCTCGGCTTTGGATTATCTTTTCTCCTTCACTTGCTTGATGCCAACCCTTGCACTCAGGGTCTCGTTGACAAGTACAAAGTCCTGGTGGTTCATATTTCATGGCTCTGATTACAGTGCAATTATCCGTCTTCAGTAGACGAGCATAGCTCATAATCATCTTGGCCAAGTCCATGGCAACACATCTTCATCTTGATCTGAGGATGGCTTCAATTCACTGCATTGAACCTAATCTGGCTGATCAACATTAAGATTTGAAGATAAGAACCTCCTGTGCAGACTGGGAGTATAAAGTCAGAGAAATATAACCCGATCTATGTCATATGTCTTAGAAATCATGCTTCCATAAACAGCACATCTGCTTGGCTGATATAAGAAAGTGTCAGCCGAATATTACCACTATGACCTATCGGTATGCCAAGAATTTTATCAGCCTAGTCAGCACCAGCCGATCCGGACTATCATAGGTCATAACCCCTGCCATATCATACTACCCCGGTCTATATTCGCTTATAATCGCACATTTTCCTTTGTTATGGCCCCCTAGTTCATGAGATAAACAGCTAGTCAGATAGGTAGATTAAGAAAATCAGAGCTTCATCATCATACCTTCGGATTACTAGGTTTGCTCAGTCCGAGAGAAAGACGGTGCTGATCCACCATTTATGGTGATCCAGAGAGGAGTGTTATATAAAACTGCCTAAATTTTCCTTGGAATCTTGCCTGAGCAATTTTCAAGTCATCTAGTCAGCCTAGAGGATGAGAGGAGAAGGTCTAACACGTTATATATAATTTGCGAAGTTCTACAACACCGAGCCAACATAGCCTGTAGCCAAAAGTTTAGAATATACGGGAGACCATTAAAACTCATTCCACATGAAAATGAAAGTAACTCCAAAGATCAAAAATAAGTCGAGCATTCATGCGGACAACAGATCTACGATAGATACCTGTCACGTGCCTGATAGAGCATAGCTCTCGATTAGGCAAGTGACAAGGTTGGCCGCGCGACGCTCTGATAGGCCGGCGCAACCGCAGCCGCCACAAGCGCCACATCTAGACACCAAGCGCCTAGACCCATCGCATCCAGAAAGGAATCGCGACGAAGTCGCCGGGGAAAGTCGTCTATCTATCAAACGTCCGACCTCGCGCCTGGCAGGTCAATTCAATTCCCCTTTGCCCTGACCAAATTCTAAGCTCCGCTGTCGCCATGGCAGCCGAACAGAGGAAGCTGCTGGAGCAGCTTATGGGAGGTACGTCTGTCACTCTGTATCCTGCTTCGCCCGTTCGAGAACTGAGAAACTGACTGGACTTATCTCTCACAGCGGACCAGCTCATGGGAACTGGTGCCGCCTCCCGCAACGCCCAGCTCTCCATCACCGACCCGAAAGTCTGCCGCTCGTACCTCGTCGGGACGTGCCCGCACGACCAGTTCACCAACACAAAGCAGGACCTCGGCCCTTGTCCCAAGGTGCACAGCGAGGCCCTCAAGGCGGAGTACGAGGCCGCCTCGCCTGCCGAGAAGGCCAAGTGGGGGTTCGAATACGACTACCTGCGCGACATGCAGAAGTACATTGACGAGTGTGATCGCCGGATCGAGGCGGCGCAGCGACGGCTGGAGAAGACGCCCGATGAGATCCGGCAGACGAACAATCTGGTACGTTTCCTCCCATGGGTTCCTGCTAGGGTAGTCAGACAGTGACTAAACCACCTGTCCCACAGCTCAAGCAAATCTCCGACCTCACCAAGACCATCAACACAGGCCTCCTCGAGGTCTCCGTCCTCGGCGAGATGGGCTGCGTCGCGCTCGCCCTCAACGAGCTGTACAAGATCCGCACCGCCAAGCACCAGAAGGAGGTGTGTGAGCGCGAGCTCAAGACCCTCTCCGACACCTCGGGGCCCTCGGGCCACCAGAAGCTGCAGGTCTGCGACGTCTGCGGCGCCTACCTCTCCCGCCTCGACAACGACCGCCGCCTGGCGGACCACTTCTACGGCAAGATGCACATGGGCTACTCCGACATGCGCAAGACGTACAAGAAGCTGAGCGAGGAGCTCAAGGGGCGGCCGCCGCCCGCCAGGCATCACGATGATGAGGAAGGTGGATGGGGTGGACGCGGAGGCAGGGGGCGGTATGGTGGCGGAGGTAGGGGGTATGGGAAGCGCGGAGGAGGGGGGTATGGGAGATGGTGATTGGTCAATGTTGTTTTATTATGTATTTTTTTCTCGTTTTTCTGTTGTCTATTTCTTTATTGCTTAATTCGTTGCATAGCGCAGGCGTTCTGTGTTCGGTAGGTCGGTAGTTCTCGATACAGTGATGATCTATTGGGCCATGTGAAATGGATTTCGACATAATGATTCTACCGTTTTGAACCTCATTGAGTATGCCGTGTATTTCGTTGTCATACTCCTGATGCAGGCAAGTTCTGGATGGGTCCTTTTAAATATAAATGTTGTGTTGGATTACTCCGCAAAATATAACACATTATACCCTGTGACTACACATGTGGTTAACATCACAATTACACATCACACTGATTGAAGATGGATGATCATAACAGGTGTAACAAGTTCGTACCATCGACTACCTGAGAGGGGGCTATTTACACAAACAAAAACAAGCAACTGCCTACTCCATTCGCCCTTGCCCACAAGTCTCGGCCTCGCCTCTCAGACGAGCAGGACAGACATTCCAGGGAAATCACAAGATAATCATGTCAGACAATAAAAGAAAGGCGAACAGAGAAAACACACATGCAGGACATCGCGGTACAGTACAATTGCCCGTAGGCTTAGGGACACTGGATCTCCATTGCTTATTTGGGAAGGGAGTCCGAGGGAATTTTATGAGTAGAAGACAATAATAGAAAAAAGAAAAATCCGCGGCATTGACACAAATGACGCTCCGCGATATCATGAGACTAATCGCAATCAAACCGGAGGAAAATAAAGAAAAAAGGTCGAGAGGAAAAAGGTGAAGGCAAAAAATGCCCAGCGGGTCAGGTAGGGAGGAAATTGCAGACCGCTGGAGGAACATAATCGAATAAGACAGAAAGGATGAAATAGAAGAGACATCATCTCTGCAGTAGAGTAGATAACAAGTAAATAAAAACGTTGAAAGCACCCATAAGAAAGACATATGTTCGTATCTATCCTGAATGTTGCTGCTGGCCATTCGTTGTAGGTCGGAACTGGAACAACTCTTGCGTCAGGATTTGGTAGTCGTAAGCTGCGGCTGGATTCCGGGCCAGTATGTCGCGAACAACGCCCAGCTGTGCAGCGTCCGCATTCGGGGCCTTCTGCAGAAGTTCTTGAATGGCGGGCGCCTTCACGTGTGGGCCCAGGATCTGGGCCGCCGCAGCAGCACCTGTTAGGTGTGCTTGAGGCGGTTGAGGAGGCTGATATTGATATTGCTGGTAGGGTGCATAATGGTACTGTGGTGGCTGCCGGGACTGGGCCGTCTCACCGTACGGAGCGTGAGTAGGAGGAGTGCCGGCGAAGGTCGACGGGGTAGAAGGCACCTGAGACACGGGTCTCATACCAGACGTCCAGTACTGAGACTGCTGGGGAGTGGTTGAAGTAGCTGTCAACGGGCTTGCGGTGTTCATGGAAGCGTCCTGGCTCGGATGACGTGGCGTAGGCTGCGAAGAAGGAGAATGGTAGTCACTTGTCTTGACAACAAAGACGACAAGCAGGATGCGGTCCGGGTTTCGATCTTCAAGCGTGTTGTTTTCGAGAAGTTCGATGAATTCGGGCTTCTTGGTAGATCCAGCTTCGATAGGGATGATATAGGTGTCCTTGACTGCCGGCAACGGATGCTTCCCAACGACACCGTACCTCTTGCGTTCCACAAAGTAGTTGAATAGCTTGTCAAACTGGGCACGTTCGCTTGGCGATTCAGGGGCACTCATCGAGATCACGGACACGTCGGTGGACGAGCTGAACCGCAGGCCGCAGAGATAGTTGCTCGCAAGCTGGATATCTATCCGCCCATCAACCAACAGCGTCGACGGAGCAAGCTCGCTCCATGGGATTCTTCCACTCAGGTCTGCGCCTCCAACATGCCTTGCTGAAGACGAGAACTCTGCCACAGGGTACATGGAGACCTTCCCGCGCCAAACAATCCCGTCATCCTGGTAGTCTTTCGGAGAATATGGCGGTGACTCCGGTTCCTCATCTTTTAAGAGCTGATCAATCTCCGCATCTGCCTGCACTTTTCCACTGGGCAGAGGCTCATGAAGGTGCGCTGGAACTTCGGGGAAGACTCGGTCATGGTTTGTGCCGTCAGGGGAATGTATGCTGGGCCAGGCGCCATCAGCTCCCCTTGTCGCCTGCGTATCAATAGAACGTGTCCTCGCTGCGCTTTGAGCATCACTTGATTCGGATGGTTGGTGGACTTTCGGGCTGACAGGGCCCGGTGCTGCTGGACTGCCGTCGGCTTCGAGTGCGCTGCGGCGAGCCGGTGCAGCTGAGAAGATGGATTCTGTAGCAAGGTTGTGGGAGTCATCTTCAATAAGTTCTTCTCCCTTGTGAGTGCGTCTTATCCGTGGCGCTTGCTCTTGCACAATAATATGCTGCTTCTCCGCCTCTCTCTTGATTTCGGCGTCTTTCTGTAGAAGCTCCTCACTCGCCATGTCCTGGGTGCTCATCTTCGAGAGGGCATCAGGGGTCAGACTACCTACGAGGAGACGATCCCGCAGAGAAGTGTTCTTCTTTACGTTGAACAAGATCGTCCGTAGTTGTAACTTATAGGGCTCACTAGGTTCTCCAGATCCGCCGCATATATTCTGATACATGGCATACTCGATAGCCAGACCGAGCGGCCGTGCAACATCTTCAACCGACTTTCCAGGCGGCAGCTGGAAGGAGCCTCGCTTCTGAGCCTCAGGAATCTGATCTACAAACAGCTTGACTAGCGCACTGGCACAACTTCTCCGAGCTGGGTTCACAATCTCTTCCGGAGTCCCCGCAATCCCTGACGTGGCCTTCTCTGCGACAGAATCTTGATGAGGAGTCCCAACGGGACCGGCCTTTTGGGCCTGGTCTGCGGGTGCCTGCCCACCTTGATCCGTCACCGGTTTGCCCTGAGTCGAGACTTTCTGCTGCTTCGGCTTCGGACCCTGCATGCACGTGTTAACAACTCGGTTCCGAGTATACAGCCGGACGTTGTCACTTACCGTTTCCGGAGGGGTAGCCTCCTGATGTTCTTCGAATTTGCGTTTTTGACCACTCGCTGGCCGCGAATCGACAGTCTGTCCGTTCTTCTCCCGCACTGGAGTAGCAGCAGCGGGAGCGGGAGCAGTTGCAGGAGCCGGGGTGGGAGTAGCTGGAGCTGCTGAAGGAGCCTCCACATTCGTCTCTTGTTTGGCCTCGGTTGCTTTTGGCTTCCGTCCCCCTTTCTTGCCCCTCCTCCGCCTCGCGGCCTTTTTCTCTTCAACTTCCTGTTGCCTCTTCCTGGCAGCTTCCTCCCATGGCTTCTCGCCACGGGCGATCTTCTCCAGCAGAACTTTATGGTTCTCAGGCTTGCACTGTTCACAGAAGTATTCCGCTGGCTCCTCTCCCTTCGCGAAGGTGAGACCCATGCAGTCGTTATGCTGCCAGGCAGAGCACTTGTCGCAGCATATCATGTCTCGTTCGATGTCTTCCTCTTCTTCGTATTCGCCACATATACAGCGGATGATTTCTTCTTCCTCGCTGGGAGCCGGTGTGGGTTCCGCGGAGGGCTTCGGGGGCTTCTCTTTCGGCTGCGCTTTGGCCTTGGGTTTCTTCGCAGGAACCTCTGGTATTAGGTCGAGATTCTTGTGCTGGCCCTTGTTGGCGCGGCCAGAGCGTCGAGGTTCTTCTGATCTCCTAGTTAGCATGACATTCGCCTGCAAGGTGAAGGTTGCCTCAGGGCGCCACCGAACGCTACGCGCGCGTCCGCGGATGCCCCGGATCGGGTATACAAGGGCTTACCAGTCATGATGGACGTAGATATGGAAGGAGACAATCAGTATTCTACAGCCCGTTGAAATGTAAGAGAGTTGACGTGAGCAGGTTCTGCGCGCGACACGACAACAAGTGTCTCTCTACGGCATTGGGGCGCTAGTAATACACAAGATGGAAGAGAGCGGACAGTGGCAACGTCGTCCGTCCCACACAGGTATTACTTTCTCCAACGCTTTCCAGCCAGCTACCCGAGTGTGGTTTGAAGAGTGTCGCGACCACTGCCCTTGAGAGGGGGAGCGTGTCAGGATCTCCTGTCGCGCAAATTTCAAAGCTTAGCGCGAGCGGGGAAGTGCAACAGCTGGGCCGCGCACGTGCCACCGCGTGTCGGAGGTGTCAGTCAGAAAACGCGAGGATCAAGAGCGTCTCGCGACGGAATCACAGAGCCCTGGAGGGTTGATTAGAGTGTCGAGCGTGGAGGAGGGAGAGATGAAGTGAGGTTGAGCCAGACGAGATTGCATCCGCGTCCGCGACGAGGTTGGCTAGCGGTCGGGTCACGTGACATGCGGCTCTGCGGGGGGTCTCGGCGGCCGTCAGCCGCGCGAGGACGCGCGCCCAGGTCTGCGGCCTCTGGATCGCCTGTATCGACTGCTGTTGTTCTCGGAAGCGGTCCTATGCTTCCAGATACTCATATTCTACCCCAGCTTGTTTGTATTAAGCTACTGGATCATCTATTATTTGCTTAGACCGACATCATGGCGGATGTTCGGTCAATGCTCCGAAATGAGCTCGCCGCTCGGCGTGCCACCTCACAAGCAGGAACCACCGGGACTCGGGTGACCAAGAAGCGCAAACTTGACGCCAGCGATGAGATGATGCGCAAGAAAACAAGACCAGCCGGTCCCAGTGCTGGACCGTTGCCTCCGGACTCGAAGACACCACAGCCCCCTAGCGTGCAAGCAGTACAGGAAGAGGAGCTCCAGGAGGAGGAGGACCGTCTTGCCAGCGAAGTCGCCGGCCCTGAACTTCAACTTAGCGACATGCGGCATGAGGGTTTCAGTGAGATAGCCCCTGCTGCAGCAGATGGAAACGGGAAAGAAATTCCAGCTGTCGAGCCTGGTGCTCCAGCGCCGCCTCCTGCGCAAGCGCCCGCAGATGGTCCTCAAACCATCGACGAGGACGAATGGGCCGCCTTCGAGCGCGAAGTCGTCGCTCCGACGCGAATTCCACAACAACCTGCCGCTGTTGCGGCCCCTGCGACAATCTCCGCTGCTCCTGTCTCTGCTGCAGAACTAGAGGCCCAGCAGCGACGTGAAAAGGAAGCCCTGGCGAAGGCTCGCGAGGCTGAGGCCGAGGGCGAGCGCGAGGACGCTGCGCGATTCCTCGAGGAGGAGTTTGACCAGATGGAGATGCTGGAGGACCGGGTTCGGAGGCTGAAGGAGAAGCGGGAGGAGCTGAGGAGGAGGACTGCAGAGGAAGGGAAGAAGGCAGAGGCTGGGGCTGAGGGTACCCCGGCAGAGTCGGCAGAGCAGCAGGGCGAGGCGGAGAGCGAGAGTGAGGAGGAAGATGATGCCTGGGATAACTGGAGATTCAGATGAACGATCCAGACATGACGAATTTTGGGAAGTACCAGTTCTTCTCTTCGTGTACAATATTGATACCCCGTTCAACCATCTGTGAGATTGGACTTGTATGGGTTGCGTTGCATACATGCGCTTAATGTGCCATGCAATAGGGTTGTATTTTCCAAATTTGGAACACTATTTTACATGCTATGTTCACAGAAAAATCTATTTATATACCATACTCAACCATATGATGCCGAAGACCGCGGCTCAACCGCGGTATCCCATGAACAGTGCATCAATCCTTCTTTTGTTCCTGTTCAGTGACCCCGTCTGTCTCTTCCATGTAACTCCGTAGTCCCTCCTTGCCGACCTTCATGGCTTGTTCGATCTCTGCCTCTCCCTCCCGCAGCAAATGCTTGCCGCGTGCGAGCTCACTCTTTTGTCTCCGCATTTCCTCCTGCACCCGTTTCTTACGCTCAGCTAGTGCCTTCTCGCGCCTCTCGCGTTCCAATTTCTTTCTCTCGAGCTCTTCTCGTTCCTCTGCAGATATGTTTTCCTGCTCCGGTGCAGGAGGCAGAGTCGAAATGTACGCCTCGATAAGGGGATCGCGCACGCTGGGTGGTAGAGAGATGTATCGGACATCGGTGAGAATGGAGGTAGGGAGAGCCTCGACGTTGGATGACCTGTTCAATTGATGCAGTGGAATAGACTTGAGCAGGGCGGAGAGATCGGACTTTTTAGTACTCTCAGGGAGCTTTAGCCTTGCAATATGCTCTCGATAATACTTTTCGCGATCCTTGTCTGAAAGCTGGGGATCCTTCATCTCGGGTTCTTTCCTGTACTTGCGTTTGAACTCAGCCCAGTACAGCTTCGGTGTGGCGTGTTCTTGTAGAAAAGCGAGGTATCGGATTCGAGGATCCTTCTTTTCTTGCTTCTCCTTCCGTTCCTTCAGTTCCTGAATACGTTCACGGCTCCATTGCGACCAGACTTCGCGGCGCGCTTTCATGTTTGGCAGCACCGTGTACCTGGTGTCATCGATGATGCGTCCTTCCTCGATAATCTTCTCCCACGTCGTATATGGGTTGATATGATAATCATCAAGGAGATCGCGAAAGAGTGCAGTGGCATCCTCTTCTGTTAGTGGAAGCCCTTCTGCGCCCTCTTCCCATTCGCCTTCGCCAGGCACACCGTATTCTCCCGGGTCTAGGCCGTACTCTTCGCCCATGGCAGCGAGTTGATATTCAATGTCTTCCTCGTTGAACTCTATAGGCTGTTCATCAGCCTCGTCGCCTTCAGTCCTTGGCTTCTTTGACGGTTGTTCCTCATCCTCCGCTTCGCTGTCTGTGACCTCGACCTCTTCGTACTCATCGCTCTCCTCTCCGGCACCTGCTTCTGCTTGACCAGGTTGTGATGGAGCAGCGGATGGCGCGCGCTCCTTCTTGTCTGCTTCTGGTGCTTCTCTTTCTTCACTCTCTTCTCCACGTTCTCTCCTTTCTCTTTTCTCTCTCTCTATTCGATCAAACTCCACCACGCCCTTCAAAACATCCTGAGGGAATCTCCAATAGCTCTCTTTTGTCTCCAAATTATGGACAAACCGTCGACCAAGCTTTGTATAGACGAGCACCCATGGCTCGCATCCGGGGATTGGATATTTCTTCTTTGGCCTGTCTTCTGGTTGCCGGCGCCTCCGGTCATGGTGGTCTCTTCCGCCGTGGAAACCTGCACGGCTCTCACCAGCACCGGGGAAAGCGCCAGCCGGACCAAAATCAGCCGGCCCGTATGGGGCAGAAGTGAAGGGAGGAAGAGTTCCAGGTGCGTAGAATGGAACGTTATGCGCGGTGTCAGGTTCGGGTTGAGGAGGAGGTTGAGGGGCAGCAGGTTGTGCGGTGGGTCGGGTATACGTCGATTGTTTAGTTTCAGCATTATAATAGTATAAATGACCTGGACATTTGTCGGTTAGGAAGACATGGCGTAGATAGACCACGCAGAGACAAACCTGAAGGCGCTCTATGCTCCGTCCACCCTGGAGGTAATGGAGGTGGCGGCTTGTAGGTTGACTTGAGCATTGCGTGTCGCTAGTCGCCGCGCAAGCTGGACAACAAGGAATAGCGCTTCAGGGCGCGGAGGTGGTTGTGAGGCACATACAAGATCGATCGACGAGAGCTTTGTATGGGGTAGGCGACTTAAGCTGGAGATCTGGCCTGGTCCGAGCTTGGCGGGTGCTTAGGCGGGACCGGCCGCGCGTGGGCGAGTTGCCTGGCCGTCTTGAAGCTCGCCAGTCCAACGCTCCAGCTTGCTCCGGACCTGCGGCCCCTCCCCAACCCCTCGATTCCGCCCTTAATTTAAACCAAAAATTGCGTTGCTCTGTTCTACTGTTTTTTGAGGTCCGAGCAAGATGTCGAGAAGATACGATTCAAGGGTACTCTCCTGCCAATTCCCTTTGCTCGTCGGACAGCCCCAGCTAACCCGTGCCACCTCGCTAATAGACTACGATCTTCTCGCCAGAGGGCCGTCTCTATCAGGTTGAGTACGCCCTTGAGGCAATTTCGCACGCCGGTACAGCCTTGGGGATTTTGGCGAAAGATGGGATCGTCCTTGCCGCTGAGAGGAAGGTGACCAGCAAATTGCTGGAGCAGGATACATCTGCAGAGAAGCTCTACATATTGAATGAGTATGCGCCCCGTAATTCGGTTAAGAGGGAAAGAAAACTTCTTGCGGCCCGTACTGACCGCTTACGACAGCAACATGATCTGTGCAGTCGCTGGAATGACCGCAGATGCCAACATCCTCATAAACTACGCCCGTCAAGCGGCTCAGCGCTATCTCCTGACCTACGGTGAAGACATCCCCTGCGAACAGCTCGTTCGCCGCCTGTGTGATCTGAAACAAGGGTACACTCAGCACGGTGGTCTTCGACCGTTCGGTGTGTCGTTCATCTACGCGGGGTATGACCCGCACCGGCAATTCCAGCTGTACCAGAGCAACCCCAGCGGAAACTACGGTGGATGGAAGGCCACGAGCGTGGGAGCAAACAACGCTAGTGCACAGAGCCTGCTGAAACAAGATTACAAGGAAGACTGTGACCTCAAGGAGGCATGCGCCTTGGCGGTGAAGGTATTGAGCAAGACTATGGATTCAACGAAACTAAGCAGTGAAAAGAGTAAGTGGTCCTACCCCCTGCGTCCATTAAGGCAAGTCGGGTCTGCTGACTTGTATCCTTTTTCTTTGCAGTCGAGTTTGCAACAGTGGGGAAGACGAAAGATGGGAAGGTTTACCACCACCTGTGGAGTGGTGATGAGATTATGGCCCTCTTGAAGCAACATGGGCTGGCAAAGGAGGACGACGAGCCGGAGACAGGAGAGATAAAATAAGAATGATCATGTTTCCTGTTTTGTTCTTTGTGCGGAGGATTTTCCACCACTTCTCTAATGCAAGGCTTGTTCCCAATGTCTGGTCATTCATACTGCGGCCCTATAGATGGCAATTAACGATCTGACAATACATTTCTTCGCCGACCCTCCATGACAGAGGATTCTGGTGGGATATATCCAATTGATCCTTTGCCATGGTCAAAAGGGATGGCTGCGGGTGTCCGACTTGGTTTCATCCGGAGTGCAGTGGACGGCGTCTGGGTAGTGACGTGGCAAGCAACGATGGAAAGCTGAGCACCGAACGGCTGGGTACGCTACCCTGCTCTCTTTTCCTCACGCCCAATCCGGCTGAGATATATCCCAGCTCATATGGGTCCACGTATATGTAAAATCTCAATCCGCCCTGAGCGCCTGTGCAACAGCCCGTAGGTATTAAGACTGCTGATCGAACTGCCTGCTCGCCGCCCTCATGTAATATGCATTTTTGACGGTCACCTCGGCCCCCGAGCACCATGGAAAACCGCAATCTTCAAGAGCGAATACAAAGAATATACAGGGGCACCGGTGGATGCACTCGACACATAAACATTTACTGGGAAAGTGGGCAATCTTCTATGCGATAAAAGGCGGGATAAAGGACAGCATTCACTTTCGAAAAAAACCTCTACCAGATGGGCAGTGCGTGCCTTAGGATATAGGAGAAAATCAAAAGGTCTGCTAGAGTCGTTGGGCAGAGGCTTGGAGCACGGGAGTCGGGGCACTTGCTGCCTCAGGCGAGTCGGCGACGCGCGCGGTTAAGAAACCCTGCCAATGGTCGGCGCTATTAGGTCACGTGGCATCGGTCCGGGGTTGGAGACGCGGAGTTGGCGCCGCAAGGGGTTCGGTGCACGTGATGGGCCTTCTCGACGTCGTCCGTCGACATCCTTGGAGGTCACCCGCATTATTGCGCACGTCGACTCCGAGTGTTCGCGTCCTGATCTTGTATCCTGCAGTCGACTGTGACGGGATATTTGTTAGAAATATGACTTCCGCTTACTGCGGGTTGTGTTCCCCTTGTGACCTATAATTATCGCGGCGAACCGCTCACCGCAGTACGGGCGCTTATGATGTGGAACTCTTCGAACTACGGCCATGGTCGATGTGAGGGTCGTTAAGGAGAAGAATTTTATTGGTACACTACATTTCCTGAATATCACATGTAACAATTTAGCCCAGATTCTATCCTGGACCGTCTCGCCGGTCTCCTTTCCGTCCGCCAGGCTTGACGACTCGGCGTGATGTCACAGTCAAGCAGAGAGAACTCGGACACCCGAAGTTTCAACATGAGATGTGATTTGAAAGAAGAAATCGACGAGAAGGATTCCGGAATCAGGCCATCAGCCTTACCCGCTGTGGGATGATACGGCATGCTCCAGCTTCTCGTGCAACTACTCTTTCAGCTCAGGACTTTCCGCCGGTTCTCGCGCTCGTTTTGCAGCTGGCGGATCTCCTTCTCAAGCTCCATGATAATCCGCTGGGACTTGTCGATGGATGCTACGAGGGTACCCCCCTCTCGCTTCCACCGGTCCAATCGCTCCAATTCCGCATTGCGGCGTCGTTTTTTGGTTTCGATCTTCTCGCAGAGCCGGCACTTCGTGGATTCGAATTCGGTTGCATTGACGAGTCTCATGCCGCACGTTTCACCGGTGCGATACTCGTAATTGCACTGGTGGGCGAAACTGGTCCAGTTCCAGTCTCCGCATGAAAACATCTTCTGGTTGTAGAAGCACATGCCTATCAGATGTGTTAGCCATGACCCCATTGAGGATCCCATCAAACGAACTTGTGGCTGATGTGACTTAGGTGTTTCAGCTTCTATCGAGGATGCTATTGGCTGGGCTTGCTTGTCTGGCTGTGCGAGGGCTGATTGATAGGCTGGCCTTGAGCGAAGCCAATTGAGGAGGTCGATCGGTTGAGGTCGAGTTTGAGGCTCTCTGTTCGGCGCAGGTTTATGATTCGTGGTGTGTTTTGAAGAAATCTTTGTCTGAGACTGAGCCGGAAAGAATACTCGACCATGGGGGACTAAGACGCGATATTTATGTTTCAAACTCCTCTTGCCCAGTGTTCACACCGTCCGACCTCGACGCAAACCCCTCCTCGATCCACACGCATCCCAGCGTGTGATGGCCTTATCCTGGATGGCTCTATCGTTACTCTGCGTCATTACCGACCCCTGTTGGGCACCATTGATTCTCCTGCTGGTGGAGTTTCTGGCCTTCCACGACATCCGTTCTCACGGGTCGTATTGATTTCACCGGTTGCTTCACGAATGCATGCAGTTCGCATGGTCGTGTCGTGGCATCGAAATCTCCTCCGCTCTATTGTGTATCTTCAAAAATCCCTCACGCCATGGAGCTCTCCTTGTTCATGGGACCGGTGCATCCATACCGCATTCATTGCTCTTCCCTGTCCCTCCTCTCTGTCTAGCTTCCGCATTGAGATGCTCCCCGGGAGATGGACCTTCTTCTCGCTACGCTTGTGATCAATGCTCCTGCATGGTCGAGTTGTCGTCCATTCGTGCCATGTGTCTCCGTCAGTCAACATAGGCGACTCCCAGTCAGGGGTTAACCTTGTGTTCCTTGTCGAAGGCAAGCCGCATTACCTTTTCCTCATGAATGTGATATTGATTTCTGCAGCCGGGGCGGTTGCCCCACCTGTAGGTGCTGTGCTGTCTGCCTACGCCCCCTGTTCTGTGGTGGCCAATTTCTCTCGGATGTGCTGTCAATCGTTGTATCATGGCTCCCATCCTAGGCTCCTGTCCGGTTCTCCGCTGCAGACTGAGACCGTGGTACATTGTTCTATGGAACGCAAGGCTGTGTGCGGACTCCGTCGTTTCAGACAGACACAGTCATCGGTTCAGTTTCTCTGTCTCCTGTTTTTGTGCACATCTCATGTAATGCCATATTGAAGCACATGAGAGTTCCTATCTGCAGGCTCACAGCCGGCCCCGCATTCCCTTGAACTCCCCTTTCGTTTCTCTCAACCAATGATTCCTGTTCCACTTCAATTAGACGCGTCGTGTATACTCTTCGATGTCTTGGCTTTCCCATCTGTTCATGACATCCAACTCACTTTCCTGTCGTGGGTTACCGAACTCATATCACGTTTCGAGGACGATCCTCTTCAGCTGATCTCTCCGACATGCACATGAATAATCCTGCATAGGCTCCCGCTTAATTACAGGGTTCATTGCCATCCCCCTGTCCTCTTAATTCCGGACGATAAGGTGGTACCTCTTCGGCTCGAGAGCGAAGACAAACAGCACCTGTGACACGGTACATCTGCTATCTGGACACATGCATTTACGCTAAATCCCGGAGACTCTCTGACGTGGCGCTCGGCGTCTGGTCCAGGATTTTGGATTTGATCAATGTTCCTCACGTCTTGCTGGCATATTCTGAGGCGAAATCTCGTCCTCCACCCCATGTGGAAGTATGGAGAGAAGAACACGGGTTCGTCTTTGCAAATCGGCAAACAGAGGAGTTCTAATCTCGCGATCCCCGCCTTTCCAGGACTCTCTGAACGTATATTGCTCTTGCTTTGCAACCGTGAACAACTTCTGTTTATCTCACCGCAGCATGTATGGCTAACCCTGTTAGAGTTCCTGTGTGTTGGAGATGAGCCGCAGCTCTCCGACAGGATTTACTGCCAACTCAGCCATCCAGCGAGGTTCCCCAGCAAGATGGCGACGAGGTAACAAGGACTGCATCGGATATATGGATGATGCTATCGGCCCTTGCTAGCTAAGCCACCAACTCGATTTTCCACCCCTCCACGTTGTCTGGCTTTCCCTGTTACGGCCGGCAAGTTGTAGCTCCGAGTTATTATAGGCCTTTCGTGCTTGGGCCTCGGACCGCTCTGTGAAGTAAATGAAAAGAACAGCATTGTTAGCGTCTAACCCTGAATTCGCTAGGATTGACCTGCGAGGAGAGCGGGAAAATTGTTCATCTTGCTTGTCCTCCATCACCCTCAGACATAGTACTGGAACGTTGAAATTGAATTCCCTGACCCACATGCACTCTCCATCCAGCCGGGTCTCCTCGATTCCCGTGATTGAGGAATGAACGGAGCCCTCCGGCACGCAGCACCCGCATGCTTCTGCCTCCGGCAAATAAATATGCTAACAACAGCTTTGGGATTTTACGATGAAGCACCTTTGCCAGCCGAGTTCTTTATGAGGCTGGATTGGTTTGCACAGAGATACATCCTAGTCTTCTCCCGGCGAATGTGCCCAATGGACTCTCTTAGTCCACTGCAGACCATATGCAGCAAATGAGACTCCCTGTCAATACACTAAACTTGCAGGGATTTTCAGCACCACCGGCCTGCCTTACGCGCATAAAGTTCCAGGCAGACTTTGCAGAGGCTCGAAATAGTTCCTGGAAATTGGCTCCCTCTCGTGACAGAGCAGAACTTCCCTCTCTCCTTCCGCTTCCCTGGGTTGTTTGTATGCCGTGTTTTCCGTTTTGTGGCTTGGATGAGTTGCATACTCATTGGTGCCACATTGTCTGGTATGGCTTCAGTGTTCACTTAGTCTCAGTCTCGACCGGCAGGTTCGGTATGAGCAGCAAGGGTAGTTGACTGAAGGCAGGATATATTTCCTTCACTATACTATGTCAACCCTTCCATCTCCATGTTGCAGGGGGCTACAACTAAGCAAGGATGACAGCATGCACACGAAATGATCTTAGCGCCAGTCTTCCGTCCTGTGTCTCTCAGTGGACGAGCCCTGTAGCAGCGTGCAGTGTGACGAGTGGCAAGACTGAGGAGAGACCTGAATTTGGATACTCCGGCAAACCATGCTCGGGCCATGCACAAGGCAGCCTCCTCAGCCATCACAACTACACCTCGCACGCGAATACGGTCCCGTGGGAAAGGCGTGATGCGGGCACTAAGCAGGCATGGATAGCCCCTGAGCCTCAATTGTACCCGCCAGAACAGGGTAGGACGGGGATGCCGTTGACGTGGCAGTCAAGACTCTGGACTTTGACGGATCTTTCACTGCCGCGGGGTTTGTTATGGCAGGGATGACTGGCTACATAGCTTACTCTGTCCGTTGACGGTTATTTCTCCCGGTCAGGCAAGTGGGACATTTCCTCCAAGGTTGCCAGACACGTGGGATGCTGGCAGTGAGCCATGAGTGTGGTCTAAACCCGATCCTCGGCTCCTTGTTTGCGATGAAGGTGATGGCAAGACTGTTACGTCGGGTTGGTAAGCTGGCTCGAGCTGTTCGTGACATGGGAGCAGCGAACTGTCCATGGACGCCCTAGTCTCTGAGGGTATCAGCTCAGCTATGCCAACCCCCGTTCCTGCTGTCGGTTTTTGCGTTATTGTTATAGGAGTTGGCCAAGAGGATGATGAATTCACTCCAACACGGCTCCTGCGCTCTATCTGATACTGGCCACGTGACAGGCATACAAGTAGGGCTTCGCAGGTCACGCTCCTTGTAATGACGTCAGCATGACCTGGAGAGGGAAACTGCCAAGCGTCGGAGGATGGCGACTTGATGCTCTGTACTTGGCACTCATCGGACCTCTATAAGTATTAATTGAGAACAAGTAAGTGCGAGCAACATCGTAATTATGCTGTTGAGACTGACGGAAAACTTAGTTTGCTAAGTCCTGTACCGTACTGTACCAGTATATGAAGGATATAGTTTTCCGCCATCTTCTGTACACGTTTGTCCATAGCTGGATAGGAGGAGACGATCGGAGTGAACATTTCAAGACAGTAAGATACTGAAATCTTCCATCATGTGGCACCACATCGCCGCGATCCGCCAGGCTAGTCTGGCTAGCAGCGAAGGTACCCGAGCCCGAGCCGTCTACACACTAGCTACAGCTCGACCGACTACATATGGATTAAGCGGACAATCCACAGCGCGAACCCTGTCCGCTACGACTAACCTGTTCACCACAAGTGAACATAAGACAATGGACCGGTCAGCCCTGAGGCCCGAGCGCACCGAGTACACCAAGTCCGGGACGGACGACGAAGTGGCGCGACACCCGTCGGCGTACGACCCTTCCAACACATCCCCTGAGGGCGCGGCCGAGGCAGCGAGTCGCGAGAGTCAGCAGGAAGGAAAAATCAGCAACCCTCTCGATGTGAGCCCGGCGAACCAGGATGCCAGCAAGGCGCGTGACCCGATGGAGGGAGCCCCAGATCAAAATGTTAATAAAGCTGGGCCAAGCGCGAGGGTATCGCCAAAGAAGAGGGAGGTGAACGTAGGGGAGCGTTCTCCGGGCTCTGGATTAGTGGCCGACGATGTTGTCGGCTGAGAAAAGGCTGGGTTTCTGTTGGTTTCCTCTTGGGACGGCTCCGCATCTCACAAAAGAAGTGGAGTCAAGACGATTGTCATGGCATTGGTTACCCGTACTGTAAATATGAATATCAAACCCACTACATACGGAGCATGAAAATGACAGCAAAGCCGTCAAATCAGAACAACGCTGGGGAAAACCCAAACATCGCAATCATGAAGGACCCTTCCACTCTGTCCGGCCCAGCCGGATGATGTCGCTTGCATCCAAGACCCAGGTCTTCTCACTACCGGCGGGGACATCTCCCTCGAGCGCCTTGAGGCCGGCGTGGATGGCCGCCTTCGCAATGACATCCGCCTCCTGGGCCCAAGGGTCCTTGAGACGGTTGTGTATCTTACCTGCGACGCCGGCGAGGAAGCGGCCCACCGCCTCGAGAGGTCGGCGCTCCTCGCGCTGGCCGGCGATCAGACCGGGGCGCAAGATGACCGTCCGCTCGAAACCTAGCGCCTTGACGGCCTCCTCGAGCTCACCCTTCATGCGCGTGTACGGAAAGATGGACGTCTTGCTGGCGCCGGTCGACGAGATAAGCACGTACACCTTAGACCCGGCGTCGCGGGCGGCACGGGCCAGCTCCAGGTTGAGGTCGTGATCCACCTTGTACTGGTTCTCGATCCCGCCGGCCGCGGCGCTGGTCGTGCCCAGGGACGAGATGAACAGCGCCGGCGGCGGGGACAGGGACGCAATCTGGCTCGCCCAGCGGGAGGTGTCGCTGTCGACGAAGGCCGTCAGCTTCGCCTGGGGCGCCGCCGCGGCGGCGGGTGGGGTGCGGCGGGAGATCGTGTCAACGCGGGACACGCCCGAGTGGGAGAGCAGGGTCGAGAGGATGTGGGAGCCCTGTTTACGATCTTCCGTCAGCATCGTCCGGACGGAGTTTGGCGTTCATCCATGGGTCCCGGAACGAGGTTCCTGGAAGCACTTACCACCATCCCGGTGCAGCCAACGAGGGCGACGGCTGCCATGATGATTAGTCGCTATACTGTCTGATTCTATCTGAAGCACGTCCTGGAGGACAGAGTGTCGAGAGGTCAAGACGACACGTTGCAGCTGTCAGATTTGTCACCAGCGTCAGCTCGTCGCGGCGACGGAGCCGCCGGGAGCCGTCGGGCGGTTAGGGCTGCCCGCACCATGTGACGGTCAGGTGACCTGCTGAGTCAGCATCACGGGAGAACGTTTGCCCGGGTGCTTATCGATAAGAAATTGCGTGATTGCGGCTAACCGTTTTGGGAAAGAGGGTATGGGCTCCTCCACCTCCTCGCTCGTCTTTTTCTCGCCCGCCGTCTATCCTCTCTTTCTCTGCGCCGTCAGATGTCGGAGAGCGCGTCCTGACATCGTCCTCTCCATCTCCTCTCTCTCCCGCTGTCCCTCTCTCTGGCTCTGGAGCTCTCCGCCCATTCCCGTCGCGATGGCGGCTGCTTCTTCCGCTCCCGCCCTCTCCGCCCTCAGCGGGCCCACGTATGTCACCGCGCAGACCCTGATCCAGCAGGTCGCCTACGCCCTCTCCGACAAGATCTTCTCGTACTCTCCGGAGACTTTCAACCTCGATGGTGCGGTCCGCGAGTGGGCTGCCCGCCGTGAGACCAATGCCTATGGCGATGCCCCCAAGGTGCAGCCCATGGAGACCCGCCAGGGCGCCGGAAACATCGCCCTCGGCTATCTCTTCTCCCGCGACTTTGATCTGCGCAAGCGCCATGTTCCCCAGGGCATCCTGGCCTCGTCCGCGACGCTGCCGTATCTCCGCCCGGCCCTGGAGCAGTTGTCTCTGCTGTACTCCGTCGCCAGCCCCGTCGCCGCCCATGTTGCGGCTGTGGACTACGCCGGCGAGGACGGCCTGGTCTCGGACTATGTTTCCGCCCTGACTCTCTCTGAGGAGCTCGGCCTGGGCCTGATTTCCAGCGCCTCCGCCCACGAGGCTCAGCACATGGCTCTCTTCGCGACTCTGCTCGCCTCGTTCCTGCCGTCCATCCACATCTACGACGGCGTTCGCGTGGGCCGCGAGACCACCCGTGTCATTGATGTCCTCGACCAGGCCGGTCTCTCGCGCACTTATGAGGCCGTCCGCCACGCCCTGAGCGACACTAAGAGCCGCCATCTTGACGCCCAGGGCAAGGTGCTCGGCTTGCTCCAGGCCCTCAATAGCGAGCTCGGCACGGATTATGGTCTCTTCGAGTACCACGGCCACCCGGAAGCTACCTCGGTTTTGGTTGCCTTCGGTACCGTCGAGGCGTCCCTGACGGCTCAGATCGCCCGCTCCCTGGCCAAGGACGGCGCCCGCGTTGGTGTCGTCAACGTCCGGGTGTACCGTCCCTTCGTTGAGGAGGAGTTCCTCCGTGTGCTGCCCAAGACGGCCAAGACTGTTGGTGTCCTGGGCCAGGTCCGCGACGAGCTGGCCGTGCAGGAGGAAGGCGTCCACTCCGCCCTGTACGACGACGTGCTCGCTGCGCTGGTCTTTGCTGCTGACCGCGCCCAGCCGGCTTGCGTCGAGATCAAGTACTCCCGCTCTCACCGCTGGACGCTGCTCAACACCGCGGCCGCCTTCCAGCGCGTGTCTGACAAGCCGATCCTCCAGGCTGCTCAGGATGCCCAGGATCCGGCCCCTCTGCAGCTCCTCGACCCGTCTGTGGTGAGAGAATACACCTTCTGGGACACTGACGATTCTGCCTCGGGCCAGGCTGCCCGCGTCCTGGGCGAGGCCCTGGCTACGGACTCTGCCTGCAATGTCACCACTAGCACTGTGCACGACAACCTCGTCCAGGGGGGTGCTGTTCGCGTCGACATCCGTAAGAGCGCCAAGACTCTCGACGCTCCCTATGCTGTGACTGCGGCGGATGTCTCCTACGTCGGAAACATCAAGCTGTTGGGCGACGTCGATGTGCTGGCCTCCGTCAAGGACAACGGAAAGGTCATTGTCAACGCACCCGGAGTGAAGGATGATGAGCTCGAGAAGAAGCTCCCTGCCGCTTTCCGTCAGAACCTCGCCCAGCGAGGCATCTCCCTGTACATTGTGGACCCGTCTATTGCCGGCGATGCTGCACTGGAGCCATTGGTCCTGCAGGCGGCCTTCCTGCGCGTCGCACTGCCGACTCAGGAAGCGGTGGGCACGGAGAAGCTCTCCAAGGTACTCGGCAACCCTGCAGGCCTCGAAGGTGTGACCAAGGACCTGGACAAGATGCTGCGCCAGATCGAGGTCCCCGAGTCGTGGAAGAGCGTCGAGGGAGCCGCCGACGCGCCCCGTCTTCCTACGGACATCACGGCCAACAGCTTCGTGCCGTTCGACAAGAGCGAGGAGGAGCCTCCATCGGTGCTCCGCGACTGGAAGACAGCGGCCAAGGGCCTGGTCTTCAAGGAAGCGTATGGCACGCGGTCCGCTCTCCGACCCGATCTCAGCACCAAGACGTACACGGTCCACGTCAAGGAGAACCGGCGGCTCACCCCCGTCACTTACGACCGCAACATCTTCCACATCGAATTCGACCTGGGCGATTCCGGCCTCAAGTACGACATCGGCGAGGCCCTGGGTGTCCACGCTGAGAACGACGGCGAAGAGGTCATGGAGTTCATCAAGTTCTACGGTCTCAATCCTGACGACATCGTCGAGGTGCCGTCGCGCGAGGACCCATCCGTGCTGGAAACTCGCACTGTTTACCAGGCCCTCGTGCAGAACGTCGACATTTTCGGTCGCCCGCCAAAGCGCTTCTACGAGGCCCTCGCCGAATTTGCCACGGACGAGAAGGAGAAGAAGAAGCTTCAAGCCCTGGGTGGACAAGAGGGCGCTGCGGAGTTCAAGCACCGCTCCGAGGTCGAGACCGTCACCTTCGCCGACATCCTGCAGGAGTTCCCGTCCGCCCACCCCAGCTTCCACGATCTTGTGCGCATCGTGAGCCCGATGAAGCGCCGGGAGTACTCGATCGCCTCCTGCCAAAAGGTGACCCCAACCTCTGTGGCCCTGATGATCGTCGTTGTCAACTGGGTCGACCCGCGTGGCCGCCAGCGCATCGGTCAAGCTACGCGGTACCTCAGCAGACTCAAGCCCGGCGCTCCTGTCACCGTCAGCGTCAAGGCCAGCGTGATGAAGCTGCCCCCGAAGTCTACCCAGCCGATCATCATGGCTGGTCTGGGTACCGGTCTCGCTCCGTTCCGCGCGTTCGTCCAGCACCGCGCTCTCGAAAAGGCCCAGGGCAAGGAAATCGGCTCCGTCCTGCTGTACATGGGCTCCCGCCACCAGCGCGAGGAGTACTGCTACGGCGAGGAATGGGAGGCCTACCAGGCCGCCGGTGTCATCACCCTCCTGGGCCGGGCCTTCTCCCGTGACCAGCCGCAGAAGATCTACATCCAGGACCGCATGCGCGAGACCCTGCCCGAGATCATCAAGGCGTATATCCACGAGCAGGGTGCCTTCTACCTCTGCGGTCCCACCTGGCCCGTTCCAGACGTTACCGCCGTGCTGGAGGAGGCGATCGCGACGGACGCCAAGGCCACGGGCAAGAAGGTCGACACGCGCAGGGAGATTGAGAAGCTGAAAGATGAGCTGAGATACGTCCTTGAGGTCTACTAGACTGGTCAGTTGGGCCTGGTCTGGTGTGACCTGTCGACTTAAATGCGTATCTCTGCTGATTGACGTCTGACTTGACAAGTATAAGACGGTCAGACGAGGTGCACCGGTGCGATGACATGTAGATATTTCATGCATAGACAGTCCACTCTTCTATTCCATCTATTTTAAATTTTCATACAGTCCAAGCCCTGGGTATCACATCATCTAGTCCAGTAGATCAACCAACCCAGCCTCCCTACCGCTGTCTGCCCTAACTGCCCATCCGTATGCAATAGTGCAACATAATACGACATAAACCGTAATTCTATCCAAAGAGAAATAAAGTGTGAAGACATTTAATCTCCCCATCCATATCCTATCTCCTTTTGAAAAAAAAAATTCCGAAATATATAAACTGAAGACAGCAACAACTTTTACGCCCTCCCCACCGTCCCCAGCTTCGTCTTGCCGTACGCGCCGCCCTTTTCCTTCCGCAGCTCCAGCGCCCGTCGGTACGGCGGCGCCGTCGGCGGCTGCACGGGGTCCAGGCTGACGTGGCCGGGAGGCAGGGAGTAGGACGCGTCCGAGTCCCACGCAGAGAGGTCCCCGCAGGTAATAAAGGGCGGGATCCAGCGGGTCTCGGGAGGGTTTTTGATATTGGTCTTTGATGGGGGTGAGAAATCGGGGGAGTCGGAGGGATGCAGCATGCGGACCTGCGCGGTGTGGTTTGGTCCGACTTGTGTCGTGTCAGTTGTGGTCGTGATGGGCGTCCGCTCAGTGAGGTCCTCGTCTTCCTCGTCTCCCGGAATCTCAACCTCGATCCCATTGATCCCCCCCGTCTTCGGGTCAGGGACAGGAGGAGCAGCGGCCCCGCCAAACAGCGGATTCTTCAGCGCGGCCATCGCACCTCCCTCTCCTCCGTCTCTAGCAGGCGGAATGAACCCCTCGCACACCACAAACGCCTCGAGACTGCTCGCCCGGCTGCTCCGCGGCTTCGCTACCGACACCTTCTCAAACACCGTCCGCAGCTGCGCGTAGATCAGGTCCACGTCGCGCCCGCGGAAGACCTTGGCGACAAACTTGCCGCCCGGGCGGAGCACGCCGATGGCGAGGTTCAGGGCCGAGTAGAGCAGCTGCGACTGGATGTAGATGTCGAGGTCGTGGAGGCCGGTGACGTCGGGGGCGCCGTCGGAGAGGACTAGGTCGACTGGATGAGGATGAGGTGGTTTAGACGGTGGGGAAATAGACGAGGAGTCGTAGGCCTCCGGGTCCAGAGCGCGGAGGAGCAGAGGGATCGTCGACGGATGCGTAATGTCCGCTTTCAGGGTGGTGATGCCCTCGAGGGGCGCCATGGGCTGCAGGTCGATGGCGACGATCTTGACGTTCTTGCGTGGCTTCAACTCGGTATCCTCTGGCTCTTCCTCACTTTCATCCCCATCATCGATAACTTCCCCCGCAGCAGCAGCAGCCTTCTTCCTCTCCAGCCGTTCCAGCGCCCTCCTCTCCCGCCGCCTCTTCTCCACCCACGCTCGCCGCCCGAAACTCTCCCCCTTGATCAGCACCCGGCTGAGCACCTGGCTCCAGCTGCCCGGGGCCGCGCAGAGGTCCACGACGCGCGTGACGCTGTCCGGGTCCGCGTGCGCGAAGAGGTCGAACTGCTCGTCGAGCTGGATCAGTTTGAAGGCGGAGCGGGCGCGCCAGTTTTGCTCTTTCGCGAGGCGGTAGTACGCGTCGCGCTTGTCTTTGGAGGATTTGCCCATTCTGCCTCTCTCTCTCTATTTCGTTGCGGTTTTTATGGCCTTTGGTTTTTGTCTGCGGAGGGTTGCAACAGCGGGGTTTTGTTCGACGTTCACTTTTTGATGTGATGTGGGGAGCGGGCGTTGATAAGATCGTGCCGCTGGGCGGAACTTTTCTGCCGCCTGCTTTGGGGAGAAAAAATTAAGACCAAAAGTCGCGCGACCTGCGCAGCACCAACCCATTTCTTTTAATCAATTTGCCCGCGCTCGCACACATTGAGCCATGAGCAAGAAACGAGCGCGCGAGTCCAGAGGCCTCAGCTTTTCCTCCAAGAAGAGGCAGAAGCTCGAAAAGACCGCGAAGGGCGTCGACGACTCGGACGGCCTCGTCGAGGTCGACGATCTCGACTGGAAGGCGGTTTCGCTGCCTGACCGGCTCGACGATGCGGGCGGGTTCTTTGGACTGGAGGAGATCGAGGGCGTCGAGGTCGTGCGGCCTGCGGACGGGAAGGGGCAGGTCAAGTTCAAGGTTCGTCTTTCGTTCCGTACAGCTGATTGGATTTACTTGTTCTTCTGCTGCGAAGTCGGGAGCTAATAACTCCAACTCTGGTCCAGGCCGCCGGGAATAAACCCGCAAAATCGATCCTGAAGAAGAAGAGTCCTCCCGCGGAGAATGAGGAAGCGGACAAGGAATATGAAGAGTGGTCCGGATTTAGTGACGACGAGCCGGAGAAGGATACCCAGGAAGCGGAGAAACAGCAGGAGAAGAAGGACGTAGAGGAGAAGTCGGAGAAGTCAAAAGAGAGCAAGGACATAAAGGAAAAGCAAAAAGAGAAAGCGAAAGAGAAAGAGAAACCCAAGGAGACCAAGGATGCGAAGAAAGAAAAGGAAAAGAACCAGAAGAAGCGCAAGCAGTCCGAAAGCCACCATGACCGCGGCATCCAGCCCAGCCTGTCCTTCGCGGCCCTCGACGACGAGGAAGACGACGGCGTGGACGTGTCGGCATGGGACCCCCTTGGCCTCTCGCCCGAGATCCAGACGAGCCTGTCGAAGCTGAAGTTCTCGACCCCCACCCCGGTGCAGAAAGCCTGCATCCCGGGGATCCTGGCCGGGCATGATGTCGTGGGCAAGGCGTCCACGGGTTCCGGGAAGACGCTGGCGTTCGGCATCCCGATCCTCGAATACTACTTGGAGAAGAGAAGAGGGAGAGGAGGGGATTCACCAGATGAGAAGGGCAAGGGCCCCGATCCCATCGCGTTGATCTTGTCCCCTACGCGAGAGCTGGCGCACCAGCTGGCGAAGCATATCGGGGACCTGAATACGCATGCTCCCGACACCAATGCGCGCATCGCCCTGCTGACCGGCGGTCTGTCGATCCAGAAGCAGCAGCGACTGCTGGCCGACGCGGACATCGTGATCGGCACCCCCGGCCGGGTGTGGGAGATCATGAGCACGGAGCCCGGCATGATAAAGAAGCTGAAGAAGATCAAGTTCCTGGTCGTCGACGAGGCGGATCGGCTTCTCAGCGAGGGGCACTTCAAGGAGGTCGAGGAGATCCTGAACGCGCTTGATCGCGTGGAGGATGGCGTCTTCCCGGGAGAAGAGGAAGCCGAGTCTGATGAACAGAATGAAGAGGAAAAGCAGAGGCAGACGCTCGTCTTCTCTGCCACGTTCCATAAGGGCTTGCAGCAGAAGCTCGCGGGCAAGGGACGCTTCTTTGGCGGCGACCTGCTGAACAAGAAGGAGTCGATGGAGTACCTCCTGGAGAAGCTGAACTTCCGCGAGGAGCGGCCCAAGTTCATCGACGTGAACCCCGTCTCGCAGATGGCGGAAGGGCTGAAGGAAGGACTCGTGGAATGCGCCGCGATGGAAAAGGTGAGTTTATCCCCATATATCCATTATCTCTCTCTATATACCTCATGTATGGAACGATATTCTAATAACAACTACAGGACCTCTACCTCTACACCCTCCTCCTCTACCACCCCAACCACCGCACCCTCGTCTTCACCAACTCCATCTCCGCCGTGCGCCGCCTGACCCAGCTGCTGCAGAACCTGGGCCTGCCTGCGCTGGCGCTGCACTCGTCGATGGCGCAGAAGGCGCGCCTGCGCGCCGTCGAGCGCTTCTCCTCGCCCTCGTCGGACCCCAGCTCCGTCCTCGTCGCGACGGACGTGGCCGCGCGCGGCCTCGACATCAAGGGCATCGACCTTGTCATCCACTACCACGTCCCGCGCACGGCGGACACGTACGTCCACCGATCGGGACGCACGGCGCGCGCAGGGGCGCCGGGCAAGAGCATCATCATCTGCGCGCCGGACGAGGTCGTCGGCGTCGCGCGCCTCTGCGCCAAGATCCACGCCGACACCAACAAAAACAACAACCCCAGCAAACGCATCCCGCTCGAATCGCTCGAGCTCGACCGGCGCGTCGTCACGCGCGTCCGGCCCCGCGTCCAGCTCGCAAAGCGCATCACCGACGCGACCCTCGCCAAGGAGAAGCTCTCCGCGGAGGACAACTGGCTGCGCGCCGCGGCGGAGGACCTCGGCGTGGACTACGACAGCGAGGAGTTCGAGGAGGCCGGGCGCCTGGCGCGCGGCAAGCGGCGCGGGCGCGGCCGGCACGAGCGCGAGAAGAAGGCCGGCAGCGTGTCCAAGTCCGAGCTGGCGGCGATGCGGGCGGAGCTGAAGCAGATGCTGTCGCGCCGGGTCAATGTCGGCGTGAGCGAGCGGTACATCACCTCGGGGCGGGTCGACGTGGAGAAGCTGTTGCGCGGGGAGGGGAATACGGCGTTTTTGGGGGAGGTGGATGCGTTGGATTTCTGAGAGAATATTCTACTTCCCTGCTTGTATATATCCCGGAAGTACTGGTTCTGCTGTGTCTCGCGGTCCGCAGAAGAGTACTAATATATCATGTGCATACGAGAAAACACTTGCTTTTCTCCGTAGTATGAAATTGGTAAATATATTCCCAAGCGCTGTATACAACTCAATAGTGCTTCTGCAACGCTGGATCAACTACCACATTTAAAAAGGACCGCGGGTAAACAGAAAAAACGTGTAACTTGGATCTATCTATCAGTAGTACTGCACCAACCTACTGCTTAAAGCCAGCGCCTCTAGTGAAATAAGGAAATGGACTCAGATTCGGAAAACTCAACACACATGGGGAGAGGTATATCATCATAACATGACAACATGACAACATGACAACATTCACGACTGTAACAAACACAAAATCATCACGACAAACATAACAACATATAGTACCATATTCGCCCAGTTGACATCAAAACAGAAAGAAAAAGAAGAACAAGTCGAGCTGTCTAATCCTATGTCCCTCCCTCCCTTGTAGAGTGACCCAACGCTGACAATGGTGATGATGATGCTCGTAGCTGTGACCTGACCTGGTCTGCTAGGATAGTTCAGCACCCAACTTCGCTTAGTCAAACGCCGCCCCATCTATGCAAGTAACGATATGACCCTGTGATTGATCGATGAAAGATCACCAAGCCCACTGCTCATCCCAGTGCTTCTCATCAAACTCGAGATACAGCCTCCCGTCCGGAGCCCGCGACAGACACCGCGGATAGTGGTAGATATCGTACGATCCGCCGTGCTTCTCCTTGATGTTCCGGTAAAAGTCGTACACGCGCTTGTAGCTCTCCATCAGCTCCTCCACGCCCTCCCGGCGGACGCAGTTCTTGTGGGACGTCGGCCCGCGCGCCTTTTCCAGCCGCTTGGTCAGCTTCGCGATGGCCGCCATCTGGTCCTGGATCTCGTCGCGGAGGGCATCGGTGGTGTGCTTCTCCGCTGCCAGCGCGGCGTCTGCCGACCTCAGCTTGTCCTCGAGGTCGTCGATGATCGCGGCGCGCGAGCGGAGTTCGGCGTCTTTGGCGGCGATTTCTTCGTCGAGTTGGGCGAGGTTGGCGGCGTGGTTGTTTTTCTCGTCGCGGAGCTGCTTGTACAGGCGGTCCGGGTCGTACTCGAGCTCGCGCTGGAAGGCCGTGTCGAGGTCCTGCTTCAGTTTCTGGACCTTCTTGTTTGCCTGCGCCACTTCGCGCTCGCGGCGGGCGAGGTCGAACTTGAGGTTCTCGAGGTTCTGCTCGGCAGCGAGGGCTTCGGCTTTTGCGGCCTTGAGTTTCGCTTCGAGCTCCTTGATCGTCGATGTCGACGTTTTGATTTTTTCTTCCAGTCCGGCGATCTTGGACTTGGTCGATTCTCGCAGGGCGACGAGCTCGGCGTTTGCCTCCTGTGCCTTGTTGCGCTCGGTCCTCAGGTCGCCCATGAGCTTTGTGCGGTTCCCCTTCTCCTTCGCAAGCTCGTCCTGGAGCCGGCTCTTCTTCGTTTCGAGCTCGAGCAACTCGGAACCCAGGGCTGCGACCTTCTCGGTCGCCTCGGCAAGCCTGTTCTCAGCGTCCTGGAGAGACTTGGCGAGCGACTTCTTCTCCCGTTCCAAGTTCGCTTGGGTCGCCTTGTAATTCAAGACTTCCGCCTTGAGGCTCTGTGTTTCTTGCTGGTGCTCGTCTGCCGACTCTCTCAGATTCTTGACGGTACGTTGCAATTCGGCAATCTCATCTTCCAGGACCTTCTTCGTACGCGCGAATGTCGTATTTCCGATTTCTCTTTCGTCCTGTACCCTTGCTTTCAGCACGCGTAGTTCCACTTCTATCGCTGTGCAGTTTGCCTTCTCCGTTCGCAGCTCCTTGATGGCCTTCTGGTGGGCTTCTTTTTCCGCGGCCAGCTCGGACTGGAGTGACGTCTTCACTCTGTTGGCGTCGGAGAGTTCATTTTCAAGCTCTTGAGCTTTCTTCTCCACTTGGGCGAGTTTCGTCCTCGTCTCTTGGGCGCTGGTCTTAAGCTTCTTGTTCTCGTCCTCGAGCCGCGACGTTGTAGCTTGGTACTCCACGTTCTCCGCGTACCACTTGTCGGCGTCGTTTTTCAGGGATTTGAATTCCTCCTGGAGCTTCTCTTTGGCGCTCTTGATGCTCACGTTGTCCTTGGTCAGAGTTTGATTCGCCTCGCGGAGCTCCTCTACTTTCGTCTCGAGGCGCTGGATCGTTTCTTTGAACCTGTCGACCGTCTTCGCCTGCCGCTTGTTCTCCTCCGTCGCTGATTCGAGGGACTTCTCCACCTTCTTCTTCGCGAACTCGAGTTCACGAAGCTTGCGATCGAGAGCGTCGTTGGCATTGGAAAGCTCTTGTTTTTCAGCCAAGTGCTTTTGTTCCTGATCCTGAAGTGCTTTGCAAGTGTTTTGGAGCCGGAGCTTGGCGTTGTTTGCCTCTGTGAGCGACTTCTCAAGCTGGAGTTTGCTTTCTCTCAGGGCCTCATTGGCAATGGAAAGTTCTTGTTTTTCAGCCAAGTGCTTTTGTTCCTGATCCTGAAGTGCTTTGCAAGTGTTTTGGAGCCGGAGCTTGGCGTTGTTTGCCTCTGTGAGCGACTTCTCAAGCTGGAGTTTGCTTTCTCTCAGGGCCTCATTGGCAATGGAAAGTTCTTGTTTTTCAGCCAAGTGCTTTTGTTCCTGATCCTGAAGTGCTTTGCAAGTGTTTTGAAGCTGGAGGTTGATCTTGTTTGCCTCTGCAAGTGACCTCTCAAGCTGGAGTTTTCCCTCTTTCAGGGCTGCGTTGGCGTTTGAGAGTTCCTGCTTGTCTGCTAGGTACTTCCTCTCCTGATCCTGAAGTGCTCTGCACGTGTTTTCAAGCTGGAGTTTTATGTTATTTGCCTCTGTGAGCGACCTCTCAAGCTGGAGTTTGCTCTCTTTCAGGGCTTCGTTGGCGTGGGTGAGCGACTTCTCGAGCTGGAGTTTGCTCTCTTTCAAGCCTTCATTCACATTGGAAAGTTCCAGTTTGTCTGCCAAGTGCCTCTTTTCCTGATCCTGTAGTGCTTTGCAAGTGTTTTGCAGCTGGAGCTTGCTTTCTCGCAAGGATTCGATCTCCTTCTGCAACTGTCTGATCTCATTGCTGTCCTGGCTGGTTCTTGCCTCTGAGAGTGAGAGCAACTTCTCAAGGTGGAGTTTGCTCTCTTTCAGGGCTTGATTCAAATTGGAAAGTTCCTGTTTGTCCGCCAAGTGCTTCTTCTCCTGATCCTGTAGTGCCCTGCAAGTGTTTTGCAGCTGGATCTTGCTTTCTTGCAGGGATTCAATCTCCTTCCGGAGCTGCCTGATCTCGGCGCTATCCTGGCTGGTTCTTGTCTCTGAGAGTGAGAGCGACTTTTCAAGCTGGACTTTGCTCTCCTTCAGGGCTTCATTGGCATTGGAAAGTTCCTGTTTATCTGCCAAGTGCTTTTGTTCTTGATCCTGTAATGCTTTGCACATGTTTTGGAGCTGAATTTTAGCATTGTTTGTCTCTGAGAGTGACTTCTCAAGATACAATTTGCTTTCTTTCAGAGATTCGATCTCCTGCTGGAGCTGCCTGATCTCGGCGCTATCCTGCCTGGATTTTGTCTCTGACAGTGACTTCTCCTTCTCAAGCTGGAGTTTGCTTTCCCTGAGGGCTTCAATTTCTTTGCGCAGCTGGCTGATCTCTGCACTGTCCTGGCTGGATTTTGTTTCTGACAGTGACTTCTCCTTCTCAAGCTGGAGTTTGCTTTCCCTGAGGGCTTCAATTTCTTTGCGCAGCTGGACGATCTCCTCACTGTGCTGGCTAGATTTTGTCTCCGACAGAGACTTCTCCCTCTCGAGCTGGAGTTTGCTTTCCTTCAGGGCTTCGATTTCTTTGCGCAGCTGGCTGACCTCTGCGCTGGCCTGGCTGGATTTTGTCTCTGACAGTGACTTCTCCTTCTCGAGCTGGAGTTTGCTTTCCTTCAGGGCTTCGATTTCCTTCCTCAGCTGCCTGCTTTCAGTGCTGTTTCTTGCCTCTGAGAGCGACTTCTCCTTCTCGAGCTGGAGTTTGTGTTCCTTCAGGGTGTCAATTTCCTTCCGCAACTGTCGGATTTCAGTGCTGTTTCTTTGCTCTGAGAGCAACTTCTCCTTCTCAAGCTGGAGTTTTCTCTCCTTTAAGGATTCAACTTCCTTCTGCAACTGCCTGATCTCAGTGCTGTTCCTTGTCTCTGAGAGAGACTTCTCCCTCTCAACCTGGAGTTTGCTTTGCTTCAGGGATTCGATTTCCTTCCGCAGCCGTCTGATCTCATTGCTTTCGTGGCTGGTTCTCCTAGTCTGGATGATTTCTTTAATCTCGCTGATCCGGCTGGTCTCCCCGTTCTGGCTGGTGTGAGTGGACTGTCGGGACTGGCTGCGGTCTGTGATCTGTCCGTTCCGAGTGGATTGCCGGGACAGGCTGCGGTCTGTAATCTCGGTGATCTGTCCGTTGCGACTGGACTGGCGGGACTGGCTGCGGTCTGTAATCTCGGTGATCTGTCCGTTGCGACTGGACTGGCGGGACTGGCTGCGGTCTGTAATTTCTGTGATCTGTTCGTTCCGACTGGACTGACGGGATTGGCTGCGGTCTGTAATCTCGGTGACCTCTCCGATCCGGCGGGTCTCTCCGTTCCCGTTCTCCTGGATGGACGGACGGCGTTCTCCCATCTCAATGACCTCTCCGCTCTGACTGGTCTGGCTGGGCCGGCTGGTCTGTCGGCCGTCTTTCGGGGCTTCCGCATCCCTCAGCTGCCTGATCTCGGCAGTGTCCTGGCTGGGTCGTCTGGGCTGGGTGATCGGGCTGACCTGTCTGGACTCCCTGTCGCCCTTCATGGCTTCAATATTCCTCAGCAGCTGCATGAACTCGGCACCGGCCTGTCTGGTTTGTCTGACCAGGCCGGTATAGCTACTGCCCAGCCTGTCTCTGGGACTGGCCTGCCTGGGCGGCCCTGCGACGGACCGTGTCGTCCCGGAGTCCATTGCGACCTCTGTCGAGCACCAAGGAGCGAGCGACCGTTGAGTGCCTCAATGCGACACGAGCTGTTCCTGTTGTTCTTGTCGTTGAAGAGGTTAGCAGGAGGTAAATAGGTAGGGTAGGTATGTTGCTGGAGGCAAAAGTTAGTCCACGGCGCCACGATCGGCGCTCAAATACAGATGGACCCTCATATCGAGCGCCGGGACATGCCCACAGGATACGAGGCAGCCAGTTATTCGTTGGGTTGGGCCTGAATGGCACGGCTGCATCTCAACGACGCAGCACCATGCGGAGAAAAGCGTGCTGGATGGCTGCAACATGAGAGCCCAATGAAGCTACCCCACGTCTGAGCCAGGATGGGTCAGCTCAGAAACAGGGACACGTTGTTGCCCGATGGGCCGACATCGTATTTCAACAAGATCGCCCCTCTTTCCCTGCGTCATTTGAGCGACACCCAAAAGAAGTTCGGGAAACCGTTGTAATTTATCCCCGCAGGAAGTATCAAAGCGAACAGTCGTCTCATAGACAGTCAGTAGTGCTTATGCACAAGTCATGCTGCAGAGCGTGTTTGTGGCGTCCTGAGGCTTCACACAAGGCGCGAATCTGCTTCAGCCAACCCGGAAGATTCTAGACAGCGCGCTACGTGTCCGACGTCGCTCCCAGCCTCACCTGGTTGCCTGCAGGCGTTGAGCCTCGACCGTGGGATGCCGTCACTGGCATCGCGCGATAGACGTTGGGGTGGACCCCTCTTTGCTTGCCGCCGGTGGGCAGGAATCCTGGGACAAGGACCCCTGCAGACAGTCAGCCTATGGAGAAATTTCGTGTGAAACAGGAGATTGGGCACAGGGGCAACTCGACAGCTGCTGCTATCAGGCTGGGATCGAGTCAGTCATTCGAAGGATGGGAGTGGACGACAAGACAGGAAAGACATCGACGACCGTGAGGTCCCGTGGCGCCCTTGTTGATCGCACGTGAGGGGCCGCGGCCGGCCCGTCCCGAGGCCCGCTCCTAGCCGGAGTCACGTAGGGACCACTTGAGCTACATAGCAGCGGTCTATTCTGGACAAAAAAAAGGAAAAAAAAAAGGAAAGCGATGAGAGAATCTCCCAAGTGGTTTCCTCTGGGTTTATTGCTGGCTTTTGCTGGAGAGCGTTACCAAGCAGACAGCTATCTACCAGGATACCTTAAAAAGTAGTAATCCATGCAGATTGAAAGGGTCATATATCTCTGGTGCCCATAGCAATTGCTATTTCTACACTCTCAAATCCCTCCTAGGTACAATCTTCTGCCGAGCATCGTATCTTATACAGGTTTTTAAATGAGATAGGAGCAGGGAGGCCCGCAACTTTGTTGAAACAGTGAACACCATGGCAAATAATTCAGTTCCAGATCCCATATTTTACTTTCCAACTGTGCCTGCACGGTGCTCAGGTCCTCCCTGACCCAGTGCTTCTTTTTCCTTCAAGGTCCATTCAATTGCATTGCGAATGGATTAGATTGCTTGTTACCACGATTGATAACCAATGTTGTCTGGTTTAGAACATCATGGGAACGGTATTAGATATAAAAAACGTTGTGATTTTAATCTCTCTGCCCATGATTTCCACCATCTGGAAACACCGGAGGGGAAAATTGTGTGGTCACCCACAGGAAGAATCTGCTCCAAACTACATACCAAATGGCGGCATAGGATAGCATCATCCAGTTGGCCCTGTTAAATTTTAAAAAGTGGAGCGCAAAGTTCTGTGGGGGGATCTCCATCCCATTTTAGTGGAGTAGTAATGACAATTTATGTGTTCTCTGCGAGCTTTTTCCAGGAACGATTCACAATGGGATGTGGAAGCAGAACCTGGGATGAGGAAAGGAAATAAATCTCAGTGTTAAAATGCGTGCTCTGTGATAATAAGCATGTGGCCAGTGTTGGGAATTGATACTGGAGGAGCTGGATTGTGACGTTTTTCTGAATCGGATTCAAGTTCCAGGCATCAGGTATGTTGGTTGTCTGTTCCACTCTGATCCGATATTCCATTGAATTGATGTAAGGAAGTCGAGCAGATAGTGATTGAAAAGAGTGTTCTTTTTAAGGGGCTCTTAATGACTATGAGTTGTGTATTGTATAAGGTGCTGAAAGTAGTCAAATCATGTTTTTAGGATGCATTCAGGCATCTGACATCTTATAGGAATAAAGTCAGTGTGTGTCACATTCTGATGATACTTATATAATTATAAGTCTGGAAAGAGCTTGCTATTCTCACATTCATGCTTATATGGCTTTAATATTCATTTATATATGCTGGAAATGTGTTTCTTAATAAATACTTACTAGAGAATGACTTGCTACAGCCATTGTATATGCAGACAAAAATTTTCTTAGACTTCAGAGATTAAGAAGGCTTTGACTTGTTGCAGACAAGTTAATAAAGGTATCGATGCTCGTTCGTTGGTGATGGGCCCTCCAGAGACCGGCAAGTCGCAGACCATATGTTCTAGCCAGTTCGCTCTTTATCACCCAACTGGTTACCTCTAAAAGGATTACCATTCTGACCATCCTAGTCCCTACGCACGTCGCTGGGGAGGTGAGGTTCTGGTCGAAAAAATAGTCGGTTTGTCGAACAGCATGGATCAATTAAAACATCGGTTCCCTATAACTCTGCTCTCACATATATACGAGGCCCCACCTTCCTGTTCGCTGGAAACAAGTCCTCTTTCCATGATGACACAGAGTGCATGCTTGCCATTCATAACATTCAAGTGGAAGAAATTCCAAAACCAGATGAAGACGGTTATCAAAGAGTTAGCCATGAACAGAAATCACAGCATGATCGATCAAAGACTATCACAACACAGAAAGGCAGAGTGAAGGATGAAGACCCTCATCCTTCTGGAGACAAATCTCAAGTTTCTTCATAAAGGAATGGTTCCGATTTTGTTCAGGAACACACGTTGCACATATATAGCTCAGGAGATACATGCCCCAATGAAGCTATTAAACTGGAGTGAAGGCCATACAGACTTTGCAACAGGGTCCGATCATTTCAGTTGGCATAGCTATCTCTCGAGGAGTACACTGATGAGCTTTATCTCTCATTTCAACCTGGAATCAAGACCTGCAATCGGGTCCGGAAAAAAAATATCCAGTTGAAAACAGCCAGCAACAATCAAAAGCTAGCAGGCCTGTTCTGTCTGGCAGTTTTATGGGGCATACGAAACTTTTTAAATTTGGCCTGGAGAACCCTAAACATTTCGAGGAATGTAATACAGAAGATAATCAGAGAGACCTGCAAGACTTGAATGCTTTTATAGCTGCATCCAACTAACAATCTTAAGAGCAGTTTTCTGGGTCTGGACAATGAAACAAATATTTATTTCAACAGTATCTATTTGACTGTTGTGACCATTGAGATTTTGGCAATGTTAAATTCTATAATAATACTTCTGATCTGGATTTATCTATTATTATGACAGAAAACTTAAGAGATTCTTCTAGTCAGTTCTATCATTAGTGCACTACATAATTCAGCAATAATACAAAATATGCCTACTGAATCTCTAAGTAATGGGAGTACCTGCACAGTAGCTGTACGGCGGCATCATTCTGAACCGGATTCAAATGCAGGGTCCTGGGCCGAAGCCTGAATTGCAAGAGATACATTATTTTTGCTTTAGCGGTGATAGCATCTCCATGTCCAGGATGCAAGTAAGATTGTCGGACATATAGATATTCAACCCTTTTGGTATTGGCATTTAAAAAAGATCCAACAATGAGGATAGAAATATAGGAGCAAGTCTAGTTCTAAACACAGAAATATACTTTGATGAAAGACATTAATAAACTCGTTGACGCATCGGCATTGCAGCGACATGAATACTAGTCAGTGCCTAGGTATCGCCGTAAATGTAACCAACAAGATATATTGACAAACCAATCACTGAATATATATATATATATACAAACGGATTCTGTCTGTTCAGGGAGTTCATCTTCCTCTCAGAAGGCAATCTCCCTTTTACTGTAAACCACGCCGCGAGAGCAAACATAGCTTCAGAAAAGGGCAACTAGTGCCCCCCTGTTCCCTAAGGACAAGCCCAAGAACAAAAACCTCTACAACCTCCCCAATAGTCAGCTTCTCCGCGAGAGCATCATGTCGATTATCGGCTGCGCACCTAGCTGCTCTAGGTCTGGTGCCCTCTGACTTGAACGCTCGCAATCGATGACTTCTGGACTCTTTGCGGCTCAAGGTCCGACTGGTCAAGTCAATGGAAGCCTTGAGTTTGGCAATCAACATCACCGATGGATATTCTTAATGCGCACACCGGCGTCATTCTGCGCATTTTTCGTATCTATGTGCCGCTTCATATAGTGTATCCTCCGGGAGGCTTCGCTCCGTGGACGACGGCTGGATTAGATTTCCAAATGAAACCTGCTTCAGCTCAAGCCATGATGACATCTCAAGCCCCCCCCCCCCCAAAAATAAAAGAATTGTTATAAAATTTCCCCATGGGGGGATAGCTAAACATAAACATAGGTAGTATTATTATATTATATTAGGTAACGAAAAAAAAATTGAAGTATTTTTCTCCAGTCCAGACCATGGAGTGCGCAGACGAATAAATATCACTACCATACTAGTATATTACAACCATCGGTCAATATATAAACAGGACAAGAAAGAGAGAAATAATCAGAACCAAAACGGCAAAGGAAAAAAAAAGATGCAGGAAAGCTCTCTGAAAGTAGTAGTACTGTACAGTGCATGACAGTCAATGCCTGTAGTGAATTGCATATGGGAATGAATGGACCAACGTACCCGCCCACCTCGAAGCACTGTTTTCTCTACTTGAAATGTTAGCGTTATAGTGGACTTGTAGCTAAGTTCGCCTAGACATCTTTATACCTATGTCCAGACAGTAGTAGAGTCCGAACATCCTAGAAGTATCGAGATGACAAACAATAAGTAGTGCCAAGGAGGAAAGGCACGACGTACATACAGTACCGGTTGCGCCATGTCCAAGTATCCACTGGAAAGAAAAGACAAGAGTGACTGCATCTGCAGAGATACGCTTCCGGCCCAGAGGGGTCATATCTAGGTATGTATTTCTAAAGTAGCAGTATATGACCGTCTCCAAAACCGGCTTTTATAGTATTTTATGAGGGCTCTCAGAATAGTAAAGTAGGGACAGTACGATATCTAGCGGTTAAATGTCGAGCACTATAAATCAAGAATACTAGAAACGGGTATTGTAATGGAGAGGGAATTAACTGAGAAACATTCATCCATATCGCTGTCGATAGGGGAGTCAGTTAATGTCGCACGCCGAAGCATAAGGAGAATTCACGCTCACTACAGAGACTTCTGTGAATGAAGGAACCTCGAAGGGGGCAGGAAAGCAGAAAGTCTCTCCGGATCAGAAATGTAGCCAAACAACTAAGTGTATGTTTCTTTTCTATACATCCTAATCTACAAGCCCACTAACTGCTCCAATGTTAGTCTTCGTAACAAGAAAATATCTAACAGAATACAAGATGTCTCTGTCGAATATCACAAAATAAGTGAAAAGGTAAGAGTATTCGCCCATCTGTATGCCTAGCCCATTGATCAATGCTTCTTCCAAGTTTTAACCCTGAAGACATAGTAAACAACAACAGCGAAAGCAATATTGAATCCGATGTACGCCCACACAAGGCCAAAGTTACGCCACCGCTCACTATACTCTATGCCACGTGCTGTCAAGAACTGGTCTGTCACACTAAGAGAGCAGTAGGCGCAATCCTTCGTCGCCTCGGGGTTGCTCAGGTTTCCGGCACTGGGACCGGCGGCCTCGAGGTAAGGCTGCATATACTGGCCGCAAGTCATCCCGCTCGGAGGCTGGAACACGCTCAGTTCATCCTCTGCACAGTTGACAGGGCGCCCACCGACAGCCGCCGCGGCGATTCCGTTGACGATGTAGGTCATAGGTGAGACTCGGTACATAAATTTCCAGAAGCCGGGAAGTGCTACGCTGGGCAGCATAACACCGTTGAAGATCAGAGTAAGGTAGAAGATCAATGTCGCGATTTGGCCGGCAGTTTCGGCGTCTGGGAGCGCAGCGACGACGGCATGCGCGAATGTCGACCCGAAGACGAAGAACAGGATGCAGAGAAGGAGAATTAAGCCTTGGTTCTCGGAGCTGGCAATACCGAAGACTGGGTACGTAAAGGCGGCGAAGAGCATTATTCCGAGCAGAGTCTGGTAGGGGATCTCCACGAAGATATTGGCGATAATGAAAGCTGCCCAGTGATATGTCTTCGAGGGCCGTTCACGGACCTCGTACAAGTCGCGTTGGAAAACGAACTGTGGCATTATTTGCTGCACGAGAGCGGCAAAGATGGCGGTGATCATGAAAATGGCAAAAATGAGGGACTGTAGCCCTTCGATTGAGGTTCCCGGCTTGTAGAAGGAGAAACCCACAAAAACTGCAACGCTGTTAGCACTCTCGGATGTGTTTTTATCAAGTTTAATCTTCAGAAATATTGACTTACGTGCTGAGGCCACGCCCAGAACAAACTTGCCGTAGATATAGCTCGGAGTTCGCCAATACTGCTGAAATACTCTGATCGTAACCGCAACGAGCTGGGACCAGAAGGGCATTGCAAACTCTGACCGGCTGTCTCCAGTGTCGACCGGGTTCTGGCCACGCTCCTTCCTCAAAGTTTCGTGGAGACGATCCAACTCACGGTCGACCTCCTTCGCCTCTTCGCTGTTGCGCCAAATCGCAGGCCAGTCCTGAGTGCATTCTCCCTGGGCTCCAGCGCCGGCAAGCTCGAGTATGTATTCCGCAGGATTTTCGTCCTCCGCACATCTACGGGCGCCTTTGGAGTGAAAGTAGTCTAAAAGCGTCTTCGAATTCTCGCCGATTTCCCCAAAGTAAACAGTGCGGCCGCCCTTTGCGAGGAACAGTAAGCGATCGAATTGCTGGAAAAGCACCGCAGAGGGTTGATGGATGGTCGCCAAGACTGCCTGGCCGCTGTCTGCGAGTTTGCGTAGGAAAGACACGATGGTCCACGAGGACTGGCTGTCGAGACCAGAAGTTGGCTCGTCTAGGAACAGAAGGAGGGCTGGTCTGGCAGCAAGCTCCACGCCGATGGTGAGCAGCTTCCGCTGTTCGACATTCAGACCTTCGCCAGGGATCCCAACAACAGCCTCTGCGAAGTCTTCCATGTTGAGCATGCGAATAACTGCATACTGGTTAGCTAGAATACGACCATGCGTGCTCGAATACGTACCCTCCTCGACAAATTCGTACTTCTCTTTGATTGGAACCGATTTAGGCTGCCGTAGAAGCGCAGAGAAGCGCAAGGCTTCGCGAACAGTAGACGTATGAAGATGGAGATCCTGCTGCTGGACATAGCCCGTCTTCCGCTGGAAACTGGCATCAAACGGGGCTCCGTTGACGAGCATCTCACCAGTAACTACGCCAACTTTGACCCTCTGGGCAAGGACATTGAGAAGGGTGGTTTTACCGGCTCCCGAAACACCCATCAAGGCCGTCAGGGTGCCTGGTTTCACCCATCCACTGACTCCGTCCAGCAATCGCCTTGGTTCTCCCTTGATTTCGATATCATAGCAGACGTTTCGCCACGTGAAGACATCTTTCTGGCTAGGTAGTGCTTTCAGCCCTTCATTCCCAGCCTCACCAGGCTCTGCTACAATCTTCGTTGAGCCCTTCTCTCCGCTCGCCTGCTGGACTTGTTTCGGCACATGGCCGTAGCGGAAGACCAGGGCCTCTGCAGTAGAAGCGGAAGAAGAATTGAGTTCCGTAACAACCAAGTAGACGATCATGAAGAAGACCGTGAAGCCACAGAGAATTCCAAAGTTTCGCCACAGATGTGAGTAGGAGTAGTGGTAACTGGCATCCAGATATTTGTCCCCGTTGACGAAAAGCTGGCCCGCAACAGCTCCCTTCTCGCCGCAAATAAAATTCGGAAATGGACCGGTAGAGAACCCGGGGTATGCAGGGATGACGTTTGAGCAGGGGAAATCTCGTCCATGGAATTCGTTGACTATCAGAGCCTCATACGCATAGGCAAGCGGATTGATCCACGTAATCCACTTGAACCAAGGATGCATATTCGGTCTTGGAATGACAAAGCCTGTGTAGATCACCACCGCAAGAAGTATGACGCCTGCCATTGCGAGAGCCTGAGGAATGGTTTTCGTAGCAGCCGCAATGGTTCTGAATATCTGACTCATGGTGAGGAGCGCCGTGAAGGTGAACAGGAAGAAGATGAAAAAGGACCCTGCGTCATACCGCAAGCTTGCAAGGAAGTAGAAAATGGTGTTGAAAATAATTCCGGATCCAAGCTTAATAGGTATGTCGCTCAGAATGCCGGCCAAAGCTTCAGCAAAAGGATGGTAAAATGCGTACGAAGCGTGTTTCTCGACAATTGGACGCTGGCTGTACAGCGCGTTGATCTCCGAGACCGTTAGGAGAGAATTCAAGAGGATCGCGAAAAACAGGGCCGAGCTTCTGGCGAAGAACGTCTGGGTGCCAAAAGGCATCCCGTAGAAAAGTGACCCGATGATCAAGGACATGACAACTTGGCCCCCGATAGTTGTCAGAGTTGACGTCTTGTCGTTCCATATCCTCTGGTACGCGCGTTTTGTGCAGAGCTTGACCTGCATAGGAATGCTGATCACGTATGGGGACCCGGGGCGAGTATGTTTTGCCTGCCTCTGGCGGTGGCTTTCCGTGAATTGGTCGAGGGTGGGACCGTTGAGAGGATATTTTTCCTCCTGCGTGAAGATCTCGCTCTGGAGATTCTTGTAGTCAGGGCTCTCCCGCCAGTACTTCTCGAACTCTTCCGGTGTGCGCGGTACACGGTTCTCGAAACCTTCTCTCGCCTTTCGCTCACTCGGGTTTGTCAAACTTGTAAGAAAATCGGCAGTGGTCTGCCTAGGAGGGCAGTACCAGCCCATTTCCTCGAAATACTGCTTTGCTCGCGTTGTCGGGCCGAAAAAGATCTCGCGTCCTTCGTAAAGCACGATGACCTTGTGGAAAAGGTCGTATATCGCCTGCGAAGCTTGGTAGATGGCAACGAGGTGCGTCGTTTCGAACAGTTCGGAGCTCAGACGCAGCGCCTTGACGAATTCCAGGGCGGAAGCCGAATCCAGTCCACGTGTTGAATTGTCCCAACAGCAAAGAGGAGAGCCAGCAAGGGCCATCTCCGCGATGGAAACTCTCTTCCTCTCGCCCCCACTGACTCCCCTGATAAAATCGTTGCCAACTTTGGTGTTGATGGTGTGCGAGAGGCCAAAAACCGCCATCACAACGTCCCTCACATGTTTGATGTATTCCTCGCGTGTCTGTCCCGCTTGGCGGCTTCTTGGGGCCCGCGCTGCCGCTGCAAATGTGAGCGTCTCACCGACGGTGAGATGAGGGAAATCTATCTCCTTGTGAGTACATGGCAAGGACATGGATAAGCAGCGTCACTCACGTTTCTCGACTTCCTGGTTGTAGAGAATCTCTCCCTTGAACTCCCTCTTCATCAGTTTCTGCGGAATGCCATCGTAATGTATCACCGAATCCTTGTCGATTGTCAGGCCGTACACATCAGCAGCGATAGACTTGAGAAATGTAGAACATCCAGCTCCAGGACGCCCCAAGACCATGAGCATCTCACCGCGCTGGACACAGCCGTCGAAGTTCCGCAAGATCGTCTTATGGGTCTTTTTGCTGCCAGCAATGCTCCTCATGCGGAACGGGGCCACCAGCAAAGATCCAACCGTCTGCTGAAGCTGGATCTCCGCTCCCGAGCCGTGGACGGTCAGATTCTTGAAGACGACGCCGGTTCTCCGAGGCTTGATTCCCTCGTCGAACTTGCGGAGCTGGAACCTCATCCATTTGTACAGATCGAAGCTCTTGCTGTGAGGATCCAGGTACGGGGAATCCGGTGAGAGATCATTCTGGCTCTGCTGCGTCTCCCCGCGGGCCATCTTGGCGTCGAGGGCAGACTGTTGCGTAGCAATGCGGGTCAGTTCTTGCCGCTCGCGTTCAGACCATATGGGATCGAAGTCTGGCGGTTGGGGATGTTCTTGTTCAGTCTTGTCGTCGTCACAGAACTCCTCTGGAGCGCTCGCCATCTTGACGGTTTCTCAGGACGCAGCTTCTTCTCCAGATGCTTCAATTGGGGTAGGAACGAGCGAGTTGAAGATGGAAGGGCCCAGGGAACAGGCATCGAGGGGGGAAACCGCCCGTATAAATTGGAATCGGCGAGCGCCCCCCACAACACCATCACGACATGTGTCGCTGGGCAGGCGTGAGCCGGGATTCGCATGTGATCGCACGCTGGGCCTCACCGTCCATCTCATCATGCTGTGCCTGGGCCGAGCCGACGTCGGGACTCGGGACTGGATGTAGATATGATACGGCACGCCGACCCGCAGGGCTGAAACTCCGAGAGCCGAGTCGGCCCGTTCCCACCATATCCCCGTTGTGCTCGACCAGCACCAGGCTTATCTCGGGCTGACCTTGATCCAGCATAAGACTTATCATATTATTATCGCCACTGAATGGCTAGATCGGACAGATGTTAGACCGTCCCCACTCAGAAGGCTAGAGCGAGCATGCAGGTGATCCTGGCTCCAAGCCTCAAGACGCAGAGTCGCAAAAGGACCAGGGTGGAAATTAGACATTGTCGATCGGTCGATCGCCAAAGGGCTGGGACCCGACGGGGCGGACGCCCTGCTGCTCACAACGGCCCGTACTCCGTATGGAGTGAGTTATTCCAATAGAATGAGGTGTGACACGCCCGCCTCAAATGCCGGCCCAAACGGGATTGTGCGGCAAAGGACGACACCCTCCAGACCATTCTGTATATAGCGCATAAAACCGACAAGACGATCATCTCACGAAACGTGCGTAAGGGCTCAGATTGGTAATTGCTCAAGATGCAGGGCCAGCGCCCGAGCGCCGAGATCACATGATGTTATCTTTAAAGTGTCCCGCCGTCCGCCTCCGACGCCCGAAAGCAGCGCCCGCGTCTCGGCGGATGGACCACAGGCTCGACGTGCAAGCATGGCCGACGCTCTCTCGCTGCTGCAACCGAAGATCTCCAAGTCCTGCGACGACTGCAAGGCCCGCAAAGTGCGCTGCGAACGTATGTGCTGCAGACATACGATTACCCTCGCAATTAAAAGAGCCTGACTGATCGGGAATTTGACTTGAGCAGGAGTACGAAACGATGATACTGGCACCACAAGTTGTACCAATTGTCTTGTGAGGTTTCCTGTCTTGGCAGCGTTTGCTGGCTAGGTATATTAATTCTAGAGCACCAGAGACGTCGTGTTGAGTGCCACTTCAGTTATACGAAGCGGCGTCTGAGACGAAGCGAGCCCAGCACATCTCCGCGTCAGGGTACGTAACTTGAAGAGCTTTTATTTTGTACACGATCATATTGACTCATTGAACAAGATGATGCGTTTATCTCGCCAGTCGCCGCGCCGCAGTCTGCAGTTGGCAGCTATGGGGGCCTGCAACAGCCTAGGGCATGCCCTCCCAAGTTGTATATGGAGCATATTCTAGAGAATCGGCATGTTAGTGGCCGCCGGAGAAATGAAAGCTCCATGTTCAAGGTCGGGAGTTCCCAAGACGTGCAGGGCTTCGACAACGAGCTGATACCGCGATCAATTATAGGCGCACGAACAATATGGTACTCTCGAGAATATGTCCGAAAACAACTAGGTACACTAATGGTGATGCAGTTGCGAGCTCAAGTCTTGCGTTCTTCTCGGAGAGCAGGATCCGTTCCGTATGCAATCTTCTTGGGCATACGAAGCTCAGGGACCTCATTGAGACTATCGCAACGGTCATAAACGCGCGCATGAATCGCGGCGGCAGGCCTTCGGACTCGACCATCAAATTCAGGAGGCCGTCATCCCCCGTGCGGATCTCAGAAGAATCTGCCTCATCGTACATCAGAGGTCGGATATTACGCATTTCCATAGCGTTTCGAGTTCCTCCGCGGTGCTGACACCAAAACTAGCATATTTTGAGCAGGTCCACCCGATTCACCCATTTCTGGATAGAAAGTGGTTTGAGGAGAAAGCATTCAGTCCTCAGCTGTCTCAGTTTCTGTCGAGCTCTGCACCATTTTCAGCCCTATATCACACCGTGTTGGCACTTGGCTGCCAATATCAAGAAGGCGGCACCTTTGAGCCGGGCAAGGGGAAGACATGGAAACTTTTCCAAATTGCACTTGGTCTGTTTCCAGACATTCTGGTTCCCAGAGAGAGCCTGGTTAATGTGCAGGTCAGTCGTTTGATGAATTCTATCAAATGTATCAGGTCTTCGCTGACAAGACATAGGCCGTCACTGCGATGGTAGGCAAGCTGAGCATAATCCGTCCTGATTAGGACCTGCTTAAAGCTGACTTCCGCGCCGTAGGCTATCTTTGCCATGAACTTCTCATGCATCCAAATTGAGGGGATGCTGATATCTGAGGCGGCACGGATGGCCCAATCACTCGGGTATAGCAGAGCAGCGTGCTCAGAGGAGAATGAAGCAGCATGCCATAGGACTTTCTGGGTCATATATTCGTTGGAGAAGCTCGCTTGTTTTTGCACTGGAAGGGGTTCGGTGAGTCACCAGTTATCATCATTGCTCCCGATCCGGGCTCCTAGCTGACATCTAAAGGTACTGATTGACTATGATATTGGGGCTCCGATCCCCGAGACTCCTGAGGCAGTGTTCGGAGACTACGACTGGTTTCTTGCATTTGCTCGCTTTAGCCGAATACTCTCCAAGGCATACGAGATGCTCTTCTCCGTCAGCGCAACGATGAATTCGGTAGATGTGTATTATGCGGCAATCGACACCGTCAGTGACGACCTGGAGCGGTGGAGAATGTCCATCCCGAAGGAGTTCCGACCCGGTGAACCTTTCCGACCACAGCATTTCATGAACCCGTGTGCAATGGAAGTCGCGCTGAAGACACACTATCTGTACTACAATGCCGTGTTCTCTTTCTCTCGATTGACGCTGCATGTCGGCGCAGAGAGATCCGACGAGCGGCAGGCAAAGAGTAAAAGGGATCTCATGAACGCCGCGCGCGTCGTCATAGAACTCACGAGATACATCGATCCCGAGGCTTACACTCCCATCTGGTAAGATATCCATCTACACTTTTTGAGTGTCTTTGTCCTCACCGCTACAGGATCCTGGGCGTCATGCCTCTCTCGGCCTTGTTCATCCTGTTCGACTTCGTCGTGCACAATCCTACCCATCGCGAGACACGAAGCAATTTAGCGCTCCTCGACGTCGCAGCGGGCTACTTCAGCCGTCTCGAATATGCAACGGGGGGCTCGGTTCCAAGCTCCCTTCTCTCAGACTTCGCCCATATCGCGCGACAGTTCATTCGAGAGGTGCAATCTAGAGGGTTGCCCGCAGACGTACGGAGTAGACCTAGTACCAATTCCGATCACCTTGACCACCCGCCGGTGGTGCACCAGAATGTGGAGGTCCCTTCCACACCCAGTGCGGTAAGTCTGGTCAAACATGGACAACTGGGACCTGCTTGGGCGGGCAAGCTGCCATCTGGCAACCAGACAATGAGTTCTAACTCACCGATAGCAGGGCTACGGCATCCCAAACCCAGATGCAATGAACGGGGAAAATTCAATCACTGAGCACCTCTTTTACCCGACCAGCAATCTACAGGCCGGAGCGGCCATTGGAGACGAGCTTCCGGCCGGCTTTGACATCATGAACCTCTTCGGTTCCATCATCCCGGGGTACATAGATCCATTGGGAGAGACGGATCTCCTGAACGAGAGGGAAATGCACGGTGCAATACCCTAGTTAGCTAATTATGTCAAGAATAAAAAAAAAGATGCTTAGAAATACTATACAATAATAGCAATATACGCCTTGCCCAATGCCAATGCAGTATCAGAGAGGAATATGCCGAATGCAATGGGTCTATATAACACACAAGAATCAAAGCAGTCATGTCTCGTAAGTAAGGTTCGTCAAGGTTCTCAGTCGAACACGATCTTCTTCCCCTGGAACGGCACACTCGCCTTCTGCTGCTCCTTAGCGCGCCGTGCGGCCTCCCACGACGGGTGCAGCGGCTTCTCCATCTGCGCCTTCTTCTGCTCCTGAGCCTTCTTCCGATCCTCCGCGGCTTTCTTGTTATTTTGGTTCATCGCCTGCTGGGATTTAGCAGCACCAGCACCAGCACCCCCCTTGCCGCGCTTTCCCTGCGCATCGCCGTCAGCGTCCGTGGCGCCTCGGCGCGGATCCCAGCCACTGTCCCTGCTCTGCTTCTGCTTCTGCTTCTCCTTCTGGATGTGGTTCGCCTTGTCGCCGTACTTCTTCTCCCACAGCGCGCGGCGGGCCCGCTGGCCCATGCGGTTCTTGCGACGCGGAGGTTCTGGTGCATCGTCTTCTGCTCCGGACTCCGAGCCCGACCAGTAGCCGCCCATCAGCGTCGGGAGGAAGGTGGTGGATTTTGCGGGGGTCTTCTTTTTGGAGGCGGCAGCCTTTTTCTTGCTCCCTTTTACCGATGCAGGTGGCGGAGAAGGTTCGGGGGAGGATGAGGCGGACGGTGTAGGGGATAGGGAGAGGTCTGCTGCGCGGTCGTAGGCTCCTGCGGGTTTTTTATTAGACTTCGAGCCTTTGGGACGGTCTTTTTCTTCTTCTGATGAGCCGTCGTCTGATTCCTCGTCTGATTCTCCCGACGACGGAGCCAATCGCGACTCGAACTGCGAGTAGTTCATGCTCTCGTCGTCACTGTCGCTGGCATCTCCTGAGCGTTTTTCTTCTTCTTCTTCTCCTCCTCCTCCTTCTTGGTCTTCATCTTCTCCTGAAGAGCCATCCTGCTCGTCCCGATGTGCCTGCGTCCTCTTCTCATCCCGCTTCGTGTCGGTCACTTTCGTCTTCTTCTCGTCCTTTCCACCGTCCTCTTCATCCTCCTTCGAGGCCTTGACCTTCTTCGCGTCCGGCGCCGCATCGTCCAGACCGAGCAGCTCCCTGATGCCGCCCATGATTCCCGGCAGGACGTTCTTGACCGGATTAGACTTCATCAGGCGCGCGATGACGTTGGCCTGGGCGGCGTCCTTGGGTCCCTCGAGCGGGACGGACTTGGACTCGCGGAACTTGGCGAAGGCGGGCGACGCGGCGATGCGCTTCGTCTTGACGAGCTGCTTGAAGAGGTATTTCTCGGCCGTGAAGGCGAGGTCGAGCGCCTGTATAACCACAATCAATTAGCACCGAACGGTTTGATAAATCTTAGAACAGTGGATATAGAGACAAGACGCACCTTCAACTCACGCACCTCGGCCTCCATCCGCGCGAGGGCCGCCTCGTCGTTGTTCGCCCGCGCGTTCTTCTGCCGCCGGCCCAGCTTCTGCCGCTCGAACCCGCGCGCCGTCTTCAGCGCCTTGTGCAGCGCCTGCGCGCCGTGCTCGAACTTCTGCGCCAGCCGGGCGGCCTGGCGCGCGACCTTGCGGTCCTCGGGGTTCTGGGGCAGCTCGTCGTCGACGCCATCGTCTGGCTGCTCGGAGCGCTTGCGCTTGGGCATCGCGAGAGAAAAAGTGTGAAGACTCAAATGCGAAGGTATTGATTTTCAGGTCTGGAGGGGGAGGCTCGAAATTTTGTTTCCTTTGCGGAGAAAGCTGAGCGCGCGGGCGTGCCAAGAACGGCGGGTTTCCAGAACACCAGCGCTAGCTGCTTACTTGCGTCGCGTGGCGCGTCGCACGGCCAATGGACGATGTCGCCCGGTCAAAAGAGAGCATCAATAACCATCAGTAACCTTTGTTTCCTCGGGTGATATACAGTATATGAGTCGATATCTACCTCGTCCGTCCGCAGGAATTCCGTGTAATCTGGATACCGAATGGGAGCTCTGGTCAGACGTCCGTGATCTTATAACCCGAATATATTAAATCTTACAGATCGATATATAAACAATCAGTCTAATTCGCTGTCTTCTACAGAATGACCACCATAATCAAACTCACCCTCCCCCTCCTCTGTCTCTTCGCCATCTACGCCCTCTTCGTCTTCTCCGAGCGCAACGGCCTGTTCCCGCTCATCCGGACCGCCAACGAGTCCCGCATCCTGCCCGGCGGAGGAGGAGACAAGGTGCCGCTGAGGGTCGTCTTCACCGGGATCAGGCCCCTGGATCATGTCCTGGCGAGTATCGCGCCGTTCTTCTGGCCCGCGGTCGACGGGAGCACGCCGGAGCTGTCGCTGTATGCGTTCGAGCTGATGGGCTCCTGCGGGGCGGCGTGGGTGCTGGTCATGCTGGAGGGGTGGAGGAGGGGGAATAAGTGGGGGGTTGTTGCGTTGTATGTTTTTTTTTCTCTCCTTGTTGCTTTTATTTATTTATTACTTTATTTATTTTCCCCATAAATACGCATATTACGCTGATACATTCGCTGCAAGTTCTAGTACTAACTTACATATAACTAGCCCATCCATCTTCGGCATCCTGGTGCAAACACTCTCATACGGGCTCACCAGCCCCCTCTACTTCACCCTCCATCTCTGGACATCCAGCACGGCTACCAGGCCCGATACCCGCACGATCAGCGTGCCCCGCGCGGTGTCGGACGCGCTGCCGTTCGTCTTCGTCGCAGCCTACATCCTTCCCACGGTGGCAATGTGCCTGCCCGCGCCGTCGGTCGTCAGCTTCGACGCGAAGCAGGCGTTCCTCGCGGCGTGGCAACCGAGTCCGGTGTATATCTCGTTCTTGGCGATGGTTGCAGATTTACTATTCTCCCGGTCCGGGTACTTGGCTCGAGGTGATGATGAGAATGACGAGCAAGCCAGTAGCTTGCGCGCCCTCCGGTGCGTCTATGCCTTTGCCTTCGCGTGCGCCGCGATCCCGCACGTCGCCGCGTGGACGATCTCCCTGACCGCGGTCTTGTTTCCGGTTCTGTTCAATCCCGACTATGTCGCGGCGCTGCATCCGCGATGGGTCTTTCTCAACGCGCTGCCCTGGTCGGACCTGCGCGTTTCGTCCGTCGGGGAGGGCGCGCTGCGGTTCCTCCAGTGGGACAACGTCATTGGGTCGATGGGCGTGTTGCTGTGGGCTGTTGCGGTGCATGCTACGGCGCACCACGAAGTAGGTGTCAGGATGAGTTGGGTCGGACTGGGGGTGAAGATCGGGCTGCTTGCTTTGGCAGCAGGCCCTGCGGGCGCAGCGGTGGAGCTGATGTGGGAGCGGGATGAAATGGTGTTTAGTAGGGGAGGATCCAAGCAGAGGAGGAGAATCGACGAGAAGAAGCTGCAGTAGACTACTAACTGAATAGGGCCTTGCTGCATGGGAACTATTGCGGAAGTGTACAGAGATATCGAGAGGTCCTTACGCGATCAAGCGAGATACTGGGAACCTTGGGACTGCAGCTGCATCCGATTTCGTAAAGGCGCGAATGGTATGTACATACATTGCATACAAAGCAGGGAAGAAAATGCGTTACAGTGGCGCTGTGCTCTATTTCTTTTCCTCCTCCTTCTTTTCCTCCGGCTTGGGCGTGGGCAGCTTGAACTGTATTTCGATACGATCAGCAATTCCACTCCACGATAACATCTAACCATGATAACATCTAATGGAAAAAAAAATGAACTTACCGAGTCGGGCGTGCTGTCAACACCAGGCCCGACCTGCTCCCAGGCGGCCGTGCCGCTCTCGAAGTTGCGGAACGCCTGGGTCAGCTCGAGCGGCTCGTACACGATGCGCTTCTTCTCCTCGTCGTAGCGGATCTCGGTGTAGCCGGTCAGCGGGAAGTCCTTGCGCAGCGGGTGCCCGTCGAACCCGTAGTCGGTCATGATGCGGCGCAGGTCCGGGTGGCCCGTGAAGAAGACGCCGAACATGTCGTAGACCTCGCGCTCGTACCACAGGGCGCCGTCATACAGGCACGTAATGCTTGGCACGGGCGTCGCCTCGTCCGCATACGTCTTGACGCGGATACGCGAGTTGTGCCGCACGCTGAGCAGGTTGTAGACGACCTCGAAGCGCTGGTCGCGCGTCGGGTAGTCGACCGCCGTGATGTCCGACACCTGCGTGAACTCGGCCGCCGTGTGGTACTTGAGGAAGCTCATCAGCGGGATCACGCCCGAGGGGGGCACGTAGAGAGTCAGCTCGTCCTTCCACACCGAGAACTGCTGCACGTATTTGGGCAGGCAGGACATGACGTATTGGCCGTAGCGGTGCAGGCTCTCCGCCTTGTCCTTGTACTTGTCGGCCGGGTTGACAATCGGTGCGCGGAGCTGGCCTTGGGCTGGAGAGAGAGGATATTCTGTCAGTCAATGGCTAGGGGGCTTTGGGACGCTCGTGGGGACGTACGGGGACGCTGGGCATGTCGCAGGTTGGGGGTATGCTCCTCAGCGATCGGGGCATACTGCAGGGAGGTCGAGGAGAAGGCGCGGACGCCCTGAGATGATCTGGAGGCTGAGGCGAGGGGACGAATTCCCCCCAGCCGCATCAGAGAGCGCGCAGACGCCATGGTTGCGGGTCAATTGGGGGAGGAGATGGAGACGGGGTACCGCACGTCCTCGTCGAGCCCGGGGATGATGTGGAGGTGTGAGGCGGAGAAGTACGGTCACGTGGAAGATGACATAAGCCGCTTACATAAGCGGGTTGGCCACGCCGCGACGCTCCAGACGAGAAGCGCCAGCGGGCGTCGCTGCAGCAAAGATGAAGAGCTTCTTCTCGCTTTGCTTCTCTCTCCCTCCGTCTCTCGCCGTCTCCCATCTTTTCATCTCCAACCACCACCCACTTCACCCCCTTATCGACTTCACCCCCTTCCTCGCGCCTGCCGACGCCTCATCCTCTGAGCCTTTCTCTCATTTCTCATCCTCGCCTCTCGCTCAGAGTCTCTTTCCTACCGGTTCATGTGTGTGCTGGCGTCCTGAGCCTACTGCACAGTTGCCGAGTCGTTACGTCCCAGATATCCCTCGACAACCATGTCAAATCGCACGCAGATCGACTCTGTCATTGACGACGACGATGAGTTCTGGTACGGAACTGTCCCCGGCCCTGCCCTCGTGCCCCACATCACTGACGGTGTCTTTGTCCAGCCCTCTTTGCATCGAAGAGTTCGATATCTCGGACAAGAACTTTAAGCCATGTCCCTGTGGCTACCAGGTACGCCATTCAATTTTTCGCCCCTCCTGGCTTCCGTCTCCCCCGGTTTTGCGGGTGTTCCCTTCACCAGGCGGCTCGACCGTGTTCTAACCCGGGTCGATATAGATCTGCCAGTTCTGCTATAATAATATAAAGAACCTCAGTGAAGAGGGCCGATGCCCCAACTGCCGGCGAGTTTACGATGAAAGTACCATACAGTACAAAGTCCCCGACGCGGACGAGTAAGTCCCCCCGACATGCACATTGGGTGAGGTGGGCTTGGCACTAATCTTCCCCGCGCGATTCAGACTGAAGGCAGATCTGGCATTAAAGCATCGCAAAGCGGCTGCGGCGAAGAAGAAAGAGGCCGAAAAGCGCGAGATCGAACAATCGAACCGGAAGAACCTCGCCGGTGTCCGAGTCGTTCAGAAGAACCTGGTCTACGTGATCGGCCTGAATCCCACGATACGGGATGAGAACCAGCTGTTGCAGACACTCCGTGGGCCGGAATATTTCGGTCAATATGGAGAGATAGAGAAGATCGTCGTCAGCAAGGCAAAACCGGGTGGTAATCCTAACCAGGGTATCGGCGTCTACGTCACCTTCGCGAGGAAGGCTGATGCGGCCACCTGCATTGCGGCTGTTGATGGATCTATCAACGGTGACCGTGTTTTAAGGTGGGTTCGGGGCGCTCCTTTATCCTGATTGACATTTTACCTAATCGACCGCTGTAGGGCGCAGTATGGCACGACGAAGTATTGTTCGTCGTTCCTCCGTGGTGAGCAGTGCAATAACCGGAATTGCACTTTCTTGCATGAGACGGGCGACGATTCCGACACCTACACTCGACAGGACCTCTCGTCCATGAACTCGCGCCAAGGTCATCACCCGAATGGTGCGGCCGGATCCGGCCAGGGAGCCCATCCGCCCCAAACCCGCCCGTCGGCACAACCTGTCCAGTCTAACTCCCAACCAATGCGCCGGCAGGCGAGCAAGGAGGATACTGCGAACCGGCCGGCTGTTTCCGATGGTCCTGCTCTGCCTTCCTCTGCCAGCTGGGCAAGCAAGGATTCCTCCGTGAACCGGGCTAGGCGAGCCAGTCTTTCGGGAAGTCGGTCGTCCCCGAGCCCCAAACCTACGAACGCAACAGTTGCGTCCAAAGCAGAGGCGTCCAAAGCGGAGGAGGCGAAGCGCACGGAGAAGCAGCCTGCACCCCAGCAGGACACTTCGCGTCGTGGAACTCCCGCCCCGGCGGCAAACGCCCAGTCAACGCCTGCGCAATCCTCGCCTAAAAAATCCGAACCGCCGCCACAGCCTGAGAACCCTCTCTTGGATAGTCTTGTGAAGGCGGTCAACTCTCCCGATTTCAAGTTCGTCTTCTCTACGGATGGGCTATCACCTGAGGATATTGCTTTCATTGAGAATCACCCCTCGTTCATTGATCCGTATGGAGGGGTCAAGCGCAGGGCGATGCGGGAGAAGGCTGAGCAGGAGCGTGCCAAGCAAGAAGCCGAGTCCCGGCGGCTCATGCAGTCCGCTCAAGCTGAGGAGGAGAACCGAGAAGGTGGCAGCTTGCAGCTGGGTGGCGAGCCCGACGATAACCCGAGGGGTGGAGGTCGTGGCCGGGAAACACACGGGGCTATCCAACCACCCTCGCAGCAGGGCACCGCAACCAATTCGGTCATCGGATCCCCTGTTTCTGCCACTAGTCACCAGTTTCAAAACCTCAATATTGGTGGCCGGAGTCTAACGCCTCTTCAGCAGCAGCAGCTCATGTTGCTCAAGTCTGCCAACGGCCAGCAGGCTGGTCTGATGGACCCGTTGCAGACGGGCTTCAATTCTGGCAACTTCGATTATGCCTCTCAGGCGCGTCAGGGACTGTTGCAGAACCAGATGCCGCAACTGAGTGGCATGCAGGGCCACAATCGGCAGTCATCCCGGTTCTCGTTCGCCGATTCCAATGCCAAGAATGCCTCGAATGCCAGGGCGCTGAACCAGCAGGCATCCCTGATGCAGTCTGGAACACCTAATCCTCTCGCTGCACCCACCCCCCAGTATGGACTTGGGAACCATTTGTATACGAGCAGCGTTCAGGGCCCTCCCCCGGGTCTGAAGACGGCTGGCACTCCGCCGGTCAGCGGAGGCGGAATGTTTGCTCAAGGCCATGGTTTTACTACCAACACCAACCTCGGCCTGGGCGCAAACCTCGGAAAGCAAGATGCCAACCCAGAGCTTATGCGCGAGTTGCTGCGCGGTCGCAGCGGTACAGGTGGTGCCGGTAGTGTACAGGGGCACGATGCTGCTAAGCGTGAGTTAACGTTTCCTTTCCTTCAGCAACACCAGACACCCCCTCCCCTGGCTCCCGCCAATGGCCTTCTCAGCTCTTTCTATGGTTCTCAAACGGGGTCGTACCCCGAGCCTGGACCACAGAAGCAGAAGAAGAAGGGGAAGAAGCACAGACACGCTAACACTTCCTCCGGTGGAGGTGGTGTAGTAGATCTTGCGGACCCGAGCATTTTGCAGGCGAGAATGCAGCAAGTTGGTGCGAATGCTGCCGCTGGGCAAGCGCTGTACGGGAGTCAGGGCCAAGGTGGGTATAATCACTCCATGATGTATGGAAGTGGATTCAACCGCTGGTGATTATCCCTCTTATGCCCTCCTACTCCCCATTGCTGTCATGATTTCTTTTCTCCCCTTGGTCACCTTGGCATTTATGTGACGTTCGGCATTGTGCTTTTCCTTTCTCTTCATGACATGATGTCTATTCATCTCTAGATGGGTGCCGGCCATGGGCTCTTATTATGTTCTTGGATTCCATTTCCCTTTTTGTGAGACAAAACTTTGCAGCGAAGCATAAGGCAAACGGCTCTAGAAATCAACGGGCTGGGTGTGCCTTTGGCGTTTCTTGATGGATTTGATTTTACATCTACGGGCAATGTTTGATGGGAGGCGTCGTCGCATTTTTTTTGCAGAGATTTAATGTCTTCTGGCTTTTGTTACATTTGGCGGCCGGCTTTGTTGCATTCGGCCCTGCTTTGATTTTACAGCATTTCGGCGACTCCCCGGTCGACCTGGTCATGGCTTTGATGTACGTTAACCTCCCTGCCCCGTCTTTTACTGAAGCGGGGCTATATGCCGAAACAAAATTCTCACATTTAATGTTCATATAGACGTCCTGCCCTTCTGTCGTGCCCGGTTGAAATGGCCGGCCACCCTTGTGTAATTACTGTGCTTGTCCCTGATCGTATTGCTTGGTCACCTCTTTCGTATTCGTTCAGAGAGCCTGCTGGCCTAGGCTTTTTGTTTTTCTTGTCATATTTCAACTCGCCAGTCGTCACAGCACACACCAGCACCGCACCACATTGATGATTGTTCCATTCAGACGAGGCTAACTGATGACTACCCAGTTGATGAGGAATTCCCACCGCTCGGCGCACAGCCTAGGGACAGACGTCCAGCGGACAGTTTCGCCTATCCGTTCCGATCGCATCTTCAGCCTGAATCTTACGGATCACCGATGCGTACTGGGACCCCGACATTGCCGCCTGGTCTGCCTCTCCCGCATGCGCATCCTGCCGCTGCCTTTCTTCCGGACAATATAAACCCGTCGAGTCCCGCATCTACGACGTCAGTTCCTACTTCCACTCCTAGAGTCGCGCCCGCCGTACCTCGACTTGGGACCCCGGCGCAGAAGCTCCAGGAGAACATTTCTCGACGTGCCACACCGGAGGTAAAAGGGACGCCTGAGAATGGACCTGTGTCTGACAAGACAAGGAATCCATCAGAGATCTCTTCGGGCTCGCCGAAACCCAAACCAGTTAGCAAGGCTAGTGGTCCGGCAAAGGCCGAAGCTCCTGCGGTAGCCGACAACAAGGATAACAACAAGGAGAGTTCGACGACGACTACGACGACTGCGGAGCCAGCAGAGAAGGAGAAGAAAGACCGCGAGCCTTCCGCGAAGCCGAAGCCTATCAAGCTCTCACTGGCTGCGATTCAGGCTCAGGACGCTGCGCCTCCTCCCCCAAAGGTAGAGATACCTAGCCAGAGTGCTTCTGCTAGACCTGCCTCCTCGGTTGGGTCCAGACCGAATACTCCCCTGACGGGAGTGTCTCGTGCATCAGACTCCTCCGGTCCACGTCAAGCTCCAAGGGTGCTTCGCGTTGTCGATACGCCAAAGCCTGAGACTCCGCCTCCCGCTTCGTCTAATCAGTCTGTCTCATCTGCTCCGCCAGCGAAGGGACGCTCAAGGCGGCCGAGCGTATCTTCCGTCAGCAGACCGGCGACACCGGGAGATGTGGGCTCCGATTATGATCCTTACACCTCGGCGTCGGTATCGCGCGCCAATTCTCCTCCTCCGTCCAAAGTGGGGTCTGCACCGGTTCGTGCGATGACGAAGAGCCAGTTAAAGAAGGAAAGGAGGTTGAAAGCCAAACAGGCGGAAGCCAAGAAAGAGGAGGAGGCTGCTGCCGCTGCCCCTCCCGAGGAGCCTGTGCAAGCTCCAATCATCGGACGGAAGCGTAAAACCAAGAAGCCTCATTCAAGCACCGTCGAAGAGTCATCTGCTAATGCGGAAGAAGCCAACAAACCGTCTGACAATGCTGATAACGGAGCACCAGATAATGCGGAGCAGAAGGCTGAGACGGGTAAAAAGGGTAAAGGGAAGGACAAGAACGGGAAGGACGCGAAGGGTAATGGTGATGAGAAGGACTCAAACGACAATACCGACAAGTCGCCTGCAGAGGCATGGCGGTCGAATAACACCGTGGAGCAAATGATCGCGGACTCCGAGTCCAGTGGCACTCCGATAAAAGATCTGTTCCTACAGAGGACCTCCTCGCTGCAGGTTATACTTGGACAGCTGCACAAATCCGGCGCTCTTGATCTGAACAGCCATCCGCTGTTCCACCCGCCGAGTCTCAGTCAGCGCACGGACATGAAGTGCTCGTCGGATGATTACGAGTCCCTGAAGCGTCCTATCGAGTTGACGGAGGAGCACAGGAAGCAGCTGCTTCGTGGAGAACCGGTTCGCATAAACGCTGATTCGAAACTCCTGAAGGACAGGTGCTTGATTACCCCAAGCGGATGCGTTCTCCGTCATCTATCTCCTGAAGAGGAGGAGAGGTATCTGGCCCTTGAGAAGAGCCTCGCCTCATCGTCCGATTTGCTCCAAGATTTCCCTGCAGTTTCCATCACGGAGCCGGATCTGACCAACCGCGGAGGTGGGCTTGACGCGCTCTTTGCGACCCCGGAGAAGTTCAACATCCGCTGGGTAGACGATGCGTCGCAGTCGGGTCTCGTATCTGGCATCTCCAACACTATGACGACGGCAGAAGAAGAGACCATCTACCAGACTACTTCTGCGCCGCCAAACGTGTTGTCCACGATGGAGGCCGATTCCACCCGCAGCCACAGCTGGGCGATCGCCAACACGGCCGAGCTGGTCAACGCAACTGCGGCCTCTGTCCGTTCCTTTGCCGCGGCCACCGCGAAGCACATGCTCGGACCGACCGGCATGCCTATGGGTGACAGCCCGGACGTCGAGGACCTCCTCAGCATGACCGACGAGGAGTTGCGCTCGTTCATCGAGAAGTCGCAGAAGCAGCTCGAGACGTCGCGCAAGGAGGCGGACGCCATTGACAAGAAGCTGAACGCCCTGGTCAAGCGGAACAAGAAGCTGGCGCAGCAGGCGCTCGCTGCTGCGGCGGTGGAGGTTGGTGGGACTGCTTCGTGAGCCAGTAGGTGCTGAGCATGTGGCGTGACAATAGGCGGAACCTCAAGAAGAGTGTCCGTAGTACTGTATGATTATTATGCTGGAATGGTGTTCGGAGTTTTTTAGCCCACCGCTTATCTTGTCTCGGTTGGGCTGGGCGATTCATTGTGGTGGGAAGGAGTTACTCTAGAAGGGATCGAGACCTTGTCTATACCGGGGAGTCGCCTTTGCGTGTCATGTTTCTTACGTTAGTCCTTTTAATCCTCTTTTGTTGATGCTGTACGTACGTCCTTAGCAAGATGAATGCATGTTTTATGATGCAGAATCATGGATTTTTGGCTGAAGTAGTTGCAGCAGTCCATTCGCTTCCCCCTTCCCCCGCTCCCCCGTAGTTTTCACTAAACTTGTATGGTATGATAGGGATGAAATGGAATTGGGTATTCCATGGCGCGTTGCTAGAACTAGTATTGTATTCAACGTCATCCATTCTCGTCCATGTCCGTCCATTAATCCATCAGCCTCCTTGGAGGCAGGGTCATCACCCATTATTATACAAGGACTACAGGTCACGTGGATAGGATAGATAGACTCCTGTTGCGTCTTAATTCATTCATTCCGCTCCAGTTCATAGGCTATAGATAGACTAGAAAATATCTAAAGGAAAAAAAAAGAAGAAAAAAAATCTATATTCATACATCCAGACATACGCTGTAGTGTAGTTCCCAACACAACAAAGTCGTAAGGCCTACTACAATCCCTTAATCCCGTCCTCGAACTCCCGCAGATCATACTCGTCCGGGTACGTCTCGAGGATACGGCGCAGCTCGCGGATCTGCTCTTCCTGCTCCTCTGTCAGGGACTCGTAGACGTCCGTGAACGCCGTGCGCAGCGGCGGCTTCTTCTCGCGCTCCGCGGCCGAGAACTCGGCCAGTACGGTGCGGCGCAGCTCCTCGCGCGTCTCGCGGTCGAGGTCGTCGTTCCAGAGGCCCCGGCCCTCGAGGTACTTGCGCAGCCGGATGATGGGGTTGTCGCGGCGCTTCCAGTCCTCGACCTCGACGCGCGCGCGGTACGCGAAGCTGTCGTCACTCGTGCTGTGGTGCGAGACGCGGTAGGACATGGCTTCGATGAGGACGGGCTTGCCTGGTCCGCGGCCCCGGCCGTCGTGGGAGAGGGCCAGGCGTCGCGCCTCCTTGGTCGCCTCGTACACGGCGAAGATGTCGTTGCCGTCCACCCGGATCGTGTCGATCCCGTAGCCGATCCCCCGGCTGGCGATCCCGTCGCCCCGGTACTGCTCCAGCGTCGGCGTCGAGATCGCGTACCCGTTGTTCCGGCAGATGAAGACCACGGGGCACGAGCGCGTCGCGGCCAGGTTGAGCGCCGCGTGGAAATCGCCCTCGCTGGCGGCGCCTTCGCCGAAGTAGCAGGCGGTGATGCGCGGCGGGAGGTTCGGGTTCTGGAGCCCCTTCAGCTTCAGGGCGTAGGCGGAGCCGGCGGCTTGCGGGATCTGTGTCGCGAGGGGGGAGGAGATGGTGTACTTTTTTCCCGTTTAGTAGATCGTACGATATGGATAGATACAGATATGTTGTCAACTCACCTGCCGCGGATAGACGCTGCCAAAGTGCACCGGCATGTTCCGGCCCTTGCCGTTGTCGTTCCGGTTCGCGAACAGCTGGCTCATGAACTGCTTCAGCGTGAAGCCGCGCTGCTTGAGGACGCCGTGCTCACGGTATTGCGCGAAGACGACGTCGTCGGGCGACAGGGCCGCGGCGGAACCGACCGCGATGCCTTCTTCGCCTGCGGAGACCTGTTTGAGCGGACGTTTAGCCAGTGGACCCGATACCACGCCTTCAGAGGGATATCCGCACCATGTAGAAGCTCAGACGGCCCTGCCTCTGCGCCTCGAACATGATCATGTCCATGATGCTCACTATCATCCACATCATATCAGCAAGCAAGCTACGTCCATGATCAGCACACCAACGAACCGGTCAGCATGTTCTTGTACCAGGTGATCATCTCCTCGTCCGACACGTCCGGAGGGCCGCGGCTCTTGTCCACGATGACGCCGTCCGAGTCCATCACTCGGTAGGTCGGGATGCCCTCCATCTCGGAGGGCCGGGTGAAGACCATCTCGCTGGTGAACTTGCTGTCCACCGCGCCGGGGAAGCGGACGCTGTGAGGTCATCGTCATCATCGTCAGCTTTTGCATGCAGAACGCTATATCTGCGAATGTATGTATATACTTACCGATCCGACCCCGGCCTCTGGGAAATAGAAGTCGTCCATCGTCGTGCTGCTGCTCCCGCTCCTGCCGCTGCGATCCTGGTCCTAGAGACGACTGACGACGCGATGACACGCTGTGGTGCGGAGGCGCGCAGAGCGCACCTCCCGAGGAGCGGAGAAGCCATTGCTCAAGATGCTGAGATCTGGAGCGTACGGAACATATCAGATATCGAAGATAAAGAAGAATGGGAGGAAGACAGGACGGGAAGCATGTCCCTCGACGAGAGCGGAGAGCTCGGTTGGCGTCGGCGCACGGCGAGCATCTCCGCCGCTGGCCGCGCGCTTCGTTCTGGGGCTCCGCCTTGGCGTGTGGGGGGTTGCCATCTAGATATAGATTTAGGCGATCAACAAGGACTTGAAAATAGCATAGAGAAATGTTTATACATGCCTGACTTACACATTGGCTGGATAGACGGGTTTGTTCTTGCAGTATCCATGGAGATCTTACTGTTAGCAGATCACAGAAAAATAGAGAAAACAAAACGCCATTGCTGCTATTTCAAACATCCAATACATCATAGCCTGCTATTCTTCAATTCTCCTGGCTAAAAGATGCCTTACCAAGTTTGCGAGTGACAGGTAAACACCTCAGGCTGACAAGGCAGCCAACCGCGCCCCCCTGGCAACCTGGCACACATAACAGCCCCTCTCACCGTTCTTCCTCAACAAGAACCCAGGGCCTCTGGCTCAATTGGTAAGGTCTGGTACCTGCCTGCCTACCTACGTAGCTACGTAGGTACTGAACCTGCCTCTCCTCGAGGCCCCGGGTTCGAATTGCGGCCTGCGATGGGTGAAGCCGTGCGGTCATTACCGGGCCAGTCAGTAAAACCCTGCCCGCCAAAAGCATAGGCGGGGTTTTCGTAGCCCCATAGGGGGTGAGCTTTTTGTTGTTTTGCAGCGTCTCTTGATATAAGGCTGACGTTTTTGTGGGTTCTATTGTGGTAGGTCTGTTGATATGTGAATGTGTTGATAGAATATGCGCGTCGCGTTGCTACTACCCAGAAGACTGGGCAGTTTCCCAACAATAACACGTCTCTTCCTCTGGACAATATTATGTAGTCCCTTAAAATCGGATTATAAATTGCTTATTTGTCGATGTTATCCTGTTGATTGATCTGATCCAGTCTAGTCTATCTTCAAACATGCAGTGTTTCTCAACATTTGGACAGAGCCTCAATCACGTTTTCAATTACTATCGCCTGTTACATAGAAATCAGCACTACAACTCAACATTTAGCAAAGTGACTAACAACATGCAAGGCTGTAGCAGCGGATGCAACCGTTGCGTAGTCTGAGCTTTAACTGTTGGCCGGCAGGTGGCACAGCAGCTACATTCCTAGTCTTCACTGTTTGTTTTCTGTATGTACCCATGGACAGACAGCGGATGCACTACTCGTCAGCGACGCTGGTCCCTGCTGTATCCCCATGAGTTACTAAGAGGGTAGATCGACTAGGTTGCACTGCGCTTGGGGATTGGAGATGGACTCGGCACACAGATCTGCCCACTCCAATGGTCCTATTGGGCGTTTTTAGGCCACTTTTCTAGATACAAGTATCAGACTGTACGCCATGATTATCGTGTGGTGAATCTAAATATATCCTGTCTCACTCCTCCCGATTATATCCGTCTATCCACAGCAGAGTCAGCTCTGTCCTCTTAACTTGGGCTTTTTTTTGTTCTTAACTACCCATGATACCCAGCGATTAAAATTTCTTTGGTAGAAATTATGTTCAATGAACGGCCGAATTTGTATACTCTTCTCGAATCAGAAGGTTCTCCCTCCCGCGTTAGAATCACAACATGGCAAGCTGGGAAACGAAGATGGTATATGCGGCATAACGCAACGGTTCTAATTCTTGCCTTCTTGCTGCTTCTGTATGGGGTATCTGGAGTAGTACTTTACTTCAAGGACAAGAAGAAGAAGGCCAATTGCAATGCAGACTTTGCAACTGGGTCCATTCCTTTTGCATGTATGTTGCGATTATCCCATCTGTTTTGTCTGGTCGATACTGAACATGCGTCCAGTTCCTACAATAGCTGTCACGTTCAATCCACAGGATCAATATGCTAGAAGCCTACCCGGGACACAGAACTCCGTGTGGAATAAGTTGATACCTCGTGAGCCCAAAATTTATACACACCTCTGTTCAAGCTGGAGGCTAAACGCTTTATTGATATTAGCGGGCCGGGGTTTCATCACCGTGAAAGATCCCACATCTTGGGGCCTCTCAGGGGGGATTCCAGTCCCTGATGAGCTCTCTCCCCGAAGTGAAAGCTACTGCATATCCGCATTCCATCAGTTGCACTGTCTTGTGAGTACATTATCTCTCAACTGTGTCGGCCTTGAAATGTGATAACTTACCCCAGCAGGGCTCACTCTATGCGGCTCTCTCCAAGTACAGAGAAATTCATTCGAAGCCTGACTCGCAGCATGAGCAAGACAACAAAGTAATGCTTATTATGCATGACAGCCATCTGGATCATTGCATTGATTATCTGAGACAGGTAAGCTTCCCGCAATAGTGTTAGATTTCGCTTATGAGTGCTTATTTTTCTTTCCTTTCCGCTCTCGGTTCCATAGTCAATAATGTGTGCGGGAGATTCAACGCTTGAAAAAGCAATCGTAGTCGATGCCCAGGTTGTAGCGGGTGTCAATGGTTGGAATGTTACGCATCAGTGTCGAGACTGGGCGAGTCTGTATGATTTTGCATCAAGTCACCGGGCGGGAGATGAGGGCGGTATTTTCTGAGGTGCTGGTCCTTTCTGTGTGTTTTGGACTTAAACTGTATCCTGCGGCTACAGGGAGAAGATCGAATCTGAAAATATTTCATAAGCAGAGAACAATGGCCGTCTCGTTGCGACAGCGCTCCAACAAAGGGATGTTTATGATATCGAGTGAGGTCCGTAATACACTAGTTTAACACACTAGTTACAGCTGTTGCACGAGTGGAAGAAAGAAAGTACAGAGAGATGCAGCGTGAGCTTCTGGATATATCAAAGTAAAATATTCCTTGGGAAACTGTATCTATCAGGAGAAAGTGGAAACAAGTGTCAAGGGTAATGAAGGATACTTTCAAGACGGAGATGGTGACAGCTTGCTCTGTATGAGAGTTAAGGGCTTGATGCGACTGGAACCACCGGCGCAGTCTCTTCCAGCTTTACCCAAGCATACTCTGATTGGCAATATTTTGCAAGACCAGTTTGCATAGCGGGGGCATATTCATTGCCTAAATCGGAGATGACGGAAGGGGATTCCACATAGATGCCAAAGTAAAGCGTCCGATTTCGCTCTCCAACATTCCAGCCAAAGCATACAGGGAGTCAATGTGGCGGAGGGGTGGTTACATCTGGTAGCGACAGACATGTGCGCATGCAAAGTTTTGATCCACCGCCTTGCAAAGACAGAGATCGATGAGCTGACTCTGTACTACGTCGAAGCAGGAGCAATAAGCACAGAACCAGCAATCAACTATGGAGCTCTGGAATGATTTCAATTGACACCAGATACTCAGTATAAGGGATAGGATAAACAGAAGCCGAACAGCACCCAAAACACATTGCCAATTGCTGAATGGAGCATTCCGAGCTACTCCCATCCATTCCCCAGAGCCCTGACATTTATACCCACACTAGACGTTTAATCTTTGGTGGAACCCAGGTCGTGTAGGCAGACCAGCCTATGAAGTAAACATCGCCTTTGCCCATTTCAGGGCTTCCCGTCGACGCGCTGTTGTCTCGCTTGTTGGAGTCCTGTGTGGCTTCGTAGGGTGGTTCGGCGGGGGAGCGATCTGTGATAGTGGACGCTGAGGAGTCAACGCTGGGACTGCTAGTCTGGAGAACTTATGATTAGATTTTGCTTATAGATGTACTGTACAAGGGCAGTTAATTTTCTTCGAACATACCGCTGATCCAGCGTCTATGGTATGTGTAATCGGAGCTGATACCACTGTTCTGGCTAAAAGGGAAATGAGAACTGCAGAGACGTATTTCATGATGATGAGGCTTTTCCAGGATGGAGGCTGGATATTAGACTGAGTGCTCCTAATTCTGGTGGAAAAAAAAAGAACATGTAGAGGTCTGTAGGGGATCGTTTATATGTCTTATAAGGAATATAATCCAAAATTCTACAAGGGACGCACTTATGGAAAGCTGCATGGGGTCAAGCTCCCTGCATATGGAACCAGAAGTTGCTGCTTACTGTTAAACCTAGAGCCGTTCTCTTCAGCCACGGTAGATGTCATTTTCTGTGTAAGGTTGCACATATAAGTGATTATATGCGGGGTAAACAGGTATAGCATTTCCAAATGAAGGACGAAAATCCGAACAAGCCCATGAAATGGAATAGGAATTCGTTGTAGGCTACCAAGGTTCACGTAGCCACCTTGGAAGTTGTGAGACAGTGACTCTTCTGCAAGTATTTGATATTTAATGTTAGGTAATGTGCTTATTATAGTATGAGAACGTTCCATCAAACCATGTAGCTTTGAACGTTCAGTAAAACCATATGAATCAGGTGATACTCTTGTTATTCTGTCGTAAAGGTCAACTCCCAATGATTATTCATCTCTTTGCAAGTAATCTGATATCCCAGTTGTATTCTAAGCAATCTCTTGTATCGTCGATAATCTACTAATCTTCCTCAACGGATAGGAGTACGATTAAAATGTGTAATCTTATGCTCCCTCGCCCACTGTTTCACCGCATCGAAGTCACGACATGTGTGGGGTACAACCGCGACGGGATCCAATTGACCATCCCCGGGCGACCATGTCCAGGGCAGCGGGGTGACATCGGCAGCACACATCAGGCTCTGACGGATGCTGTCAATGCAGTGATCGATATGATCCATTTCCATCACCTTCTGCTCCGCTAATGTCTGTGGCTCCACACCCCAGAGCCGCCTCCGGATGATGTTCTATATATTTTCGTTCAGGTTTAGTTCGACCAGTCGTCTAAGACATGAGAGGAAAAAGGAGGGAGAGAGAGAAGAGACGAAAAAACCTACCAGACAGTGTAATTGATGGAATACATCCAAGGATATTACATAGTATTCCATATCACCTGGAATGGGCGCGGTGCTGATTTCCAATTTCGCAGCCTCGGATGCCGGTATTCTGCTAACAGTAACTGCGCCCTGTCAGTTATTCGAATACAAAACCTCTGAACGCCATAAACTGTGAGCGCCCTTGATATTATAGGGTCAAATCTAAGGGAAAGGGTCACTAACATTCGTCGAAGAGGTCGTTCCAAGCCTTCTCCACCCCGAAAGATGGTGGCCCCTGGAATTCGCTCATTCCAGAGTCAAAGCCCGAAGTATACACGATTTTATGATATCGAATGGACGTTTGAGCAGGCGCTATATTATTTAGTAATGTGTCTCCCTTTTTCGTAAGTCTTTGTTCTCACAGTAAACCTGATCTTGTGGTTGAGGGAAATGACATCGTTTCAGCGAAGTGAACCAGGAAACGGCCGCAATGACTGAGATAATTATAATGAGAAACCACTGAACAGCAACGATCTGCTCCAAGCGTCTTTCATTATTTTCATTGCCAGTTGCCCGTTCTAACGTGCAGTCGGCCACTTTGGTGTTGAGAAATGGCTCCTCTGACTCTTCGTGTCGGCTTGATGCCGCCGATTTCGCAATTGATCCGAGTAGCATTTCTTATCTTAGGAGAAAAAGACAAGGAATGATGAAATGATGCTGGAACTGATTAAGAATAGACAGAGATTTCATATTCAAAAGGTTAAAAGATTTATGCTGGAAGACCAGACTTTACTGCGCAATGATACACAAACCATGTACCTAGCCACGACATGCGATTTGCACTACATCTCAACGGCTCAATGCAGGTCCAAGAGGACGATATCGCTGCTTAGAAACTTCCTTCCACAAGTTGAACCTGACTTCCCGGATCACCTGCGCTGCTACCACTCTGCGCTGTTACACAGGATGACTGAAAATTAGAACAATGAGCAATGGCCAATGGTTCAGCCCATGGATGGAAGTTAGTATGTGGATAGCCACATTGTAACGCATCACATCAATCTGATATGTGGCATCCTTAGCTACTAATTAAGTAGTGACTATTTTCAGCCACATAGTAAAAGCAAGCTTATTCTATATAAGGTATAGATATTGCCAAACACCTGCTGAAAAGGAACTCTCAGAGGACAAATTGCGATTGCAGTTTTGGCGAGCCTTCTTTCAAAGTGATCCTGAGGTACCTCACTGCCCTTTTTCCTGCTTTGCCTTTTTTAGCCTAGATGAGGGTATATGATTCAAATGTCTCATCTTCCACAGCATCTCTTCAGCTAGCGAGCAGCAGGCATGATTCTCAACCATCATAAATCCATCTCCTAACGCTTTAATCATTTTCGGGTTCCTCAATTGACATTTTCTTTCCGGAGCCTTGCCAGCGTGTTGCGACTCAAATAATAAAAGCCATGGGCGGGTTTCTGGAATCTCCTATTAGCAGCCATTGCAGCTCTCTGTACTGCCTCAAGTGCCATGACCCTGGTTAACTCTGATGATGGTGGTGATGGTCGTCTCATGAAAGACGATGTCATCAAGACCGACATATGTACCATTGGAGGTGGCGCTTCTGGCACATATGCCGCTGTGCGGCTGCATGACTTGGGCCAGAAAGTCCTTCTGATCGAGCGCGAAGCTGTCTTGGGAGGCCGCACGAACACCTATATCGACCCGCAGACGAACCAAACGGTCGACTATGGCGTGGAGTCTTTTCGGACTCTGCCCGTTGTGGAAGAATACTTCCAGCACCTGGGAATCTCCTACAACAAGATCCCCTCGAGTTCGTCGGGGAATAACCTCTCTTATTTTAATCTCAGAACGGGCCAGGTTGTGTCCAACTTCCGACAACCGGATCTTCTTGGTGCTTTAGCGAGGTACGGCCAAGAGGTCGCGAAATACCCTGCATTGGAATATGGATTCTATTTACCTGACCCGGTTCCCGACGAGCTACTGATGTCATTTGGCAAATTTGTTTCAAAGTACAATATCAGCGACGCGCTTCAGATGATGTTTCATGGCTATGGAAATATCCTGCAACAACCCACCTTGTATGTGATGAAGTACTTTGGCCCCACTATGCTGCAGAATCTTACGGATGGATTCTTCTCCACAAGCAATCGGAACAACTCCGGTATCTACGAGAAAGCTCTCGAGGTGCTCCGACCGAACGTGTTGCTCCGGAGTGAAGTCGTCCTGACGAATCGAAGTGCTGCTAGTCAAGTTGAGATTCATGTTCAGACACCGTCAGGACGGAAACTTGTCAGATCGAAGAAGCTTCTGGTAACAATTCCTCCACAGTTGGACAACCTGATCGGATTCGATCTGGATCCTACGGAACGGTCCCTGTTCAGCCAGTTTCAGAACGTTGGCTACTACAATGCACTGGTCCGCAATACCGGCCTTCCAGATGGTATTGCAATTAGGAATGTGGATGCAGATACACCCTACAATCTTCCCTCTCTGCCTGGACTCTATCAGATCGCAGCAACCGCAGTTCATGGCAGTCCCTCAACTCTACCGGCTGAAATGGTCAAATCAGATGCCCTTTCAGCGCTGAAGCTGCTGAAGAACTCTGGCCTGTCGAAAGGAACTGCGGAGCCGCAACTGGTTGCATTCCAGAGTCATACGCCGTTCCTGTTGACTGTGTCATCTGATGCGATAAAATCGGGCTTTTACAACAAACTGTATGCACTTCAAGGTCATCGTAATACGTTTTACACGGGGGCCGCGTTCCACGCTCATGATTCGGGTCTCCTGTGGCGGTTCACGGAGGCGCTGCTTTCGGACCTTATGGTGGCTTCTTAAAAGCAGAAAGTTGTCTGAGATTACAAATGTGACCATTGTGATTAGACCGTATGTCCTCAGGTCAGTTATTATGGTTCCAAGTCTACTCCGTAGGCTGAGACTAGTCTTGGCTTCATTTGTCCTTCTGCATTGTGCTAAGCTTTCTAGAATCTGTTGATCAACCCATTAGGCGGAGACACCTTACGCAGCCTGGCATATCTCAATTTGTACTGTACAGTAGGGATTTACAGTACACTAGATCCAAACTTTGCCTGATCCCCCGTGTCCCTGACCGCTGATCTACGAAACAGATGTCCCCTGGAAAAAGCGGGATGTCTCTTCGTTACCGTACGAACGCAACTGGCTCCTTCAGAGCTACGTAGATATGGACAATAGTGGCTGCTGGCTGGTACTAACTATAGGTACCTCCTAAGTCAACAATGACAAGAATCGCCGAGTCTATTCCTGTTCTGACAGGGGCATCAGCACAGGCCCTACCGTGACGCTGCCAGATCAGCACAATTATCCACAACCTCCTGAGGCGCGGGTTGAGTCGATCCTGGTCCCTGAAGCGCATCATCACTCCTGCAGAGCTGTCTCGGGTTGGTAAATGGTCACGGTAGCTGCTGCGTGTGGCTTCACCTGCATCCCTGGGGTCCTTGACAGCGATGTTGGTCCGCGAGGCAGGGAGACACCCCACCAATGGATGGAAGACGCAAGGCAAGAAGTGAAGCCAGAGCTGGAAAATTCCCTAGAAGAGCATCATGAAAGGATCAACAGGCGTCTCGATGGCATTCTGCAGAAGCCTCTACGGCCCGAGATGCTGAAGTTCCTGGCACGTCTTATCTGATGGAGCCCTTATGTCCGCCTAACTCCGCGGGAAGGACCTCACGTGCGGTCTCCTCCGCACGTGTTGTCCACCTTCGACGTACTCCGTCCCATATCATCTTCCTCCAGCATCAGTCTCATGCTTCCTGGCGTTGAGATGGCTGGAGACGTCGGGCATCGGCTCTCTCTCCGAACGGGGCGACGGCTCCCCCGTACGTCACATGCTCGGGCAGCCGGCCGAGTGCCCGGGACGTCGGCCAAGTGGAGCGGTGACACCAGCGAAACCCGTCCATCTGAGCCGTTGTCGACACTTCCCAAAAGGTCATTATAAGTTAAGTCTCAAAGACCCCTTCCAATCACCACGCGACCACCTCCCGTCATCTCTTCACGTTCGCTTTTCGCTCGGCAATGGCTCGTGGCTAACTCGATTTTTTAGGCTGCTAAGACACGTTGATTTTTTTTGCGCGCTAATGGCAGGTCTCGCCCAGCCGCCGCTTTCGGTGGAATACGGATGGGGGGATCTGATAACCTGACGGGCCTCCCCGATGGACCAACTAATAAATAACGCATTGGTTTAAAAGGTGTGGGAGAGGAGAAATCCATTCATCTACCTGACCACTCTCCGCTCTCTCTCCTCCCCGTGCAATGCCAGACAATCTACTGCTATAATGAATTGCTCCTGACAAGTCAAAGTGAGTGAGCGTCCGTCCAGTCCATACGACTCCCTTGCTCCCTCCTGCACTGACCGGCAAACCCTTGATCCTAGATACCGGACTACTAGAACATTCCAGCTCTCCGACCGCACCCTCTCGACAGACAACCACCCCATACATCCTTCCATCTCCCAGAGACAACTACCACCAGGAGCTTATAGAAGAGAAGAAACAGAACAAACCAAAATGATCAGCCGCGCCTTCACCATCACCAACTTCATCATCGGCAGCTGCGCCCTCAGCTTCCAGATCTTCGTCCTGGAACCGTGGCACGACCGGCTCGATGCCAAGTTCCTGGAGCTGAAGAAGGAGCACCAGGCCCTGCTCAAGAAGCACGGGGAGGACCTGGCCAAGATGCGGGAGCAGATCGCGCTGCTGCAGCAGGAGAAGGCGAAGAAGGGGTGGTTTTAACGGCCTTGCCGCGAGAGAGGAGAGCTGGATGGACCGTCACCCGTGACCCGTGACCCGTGATCCCTTGGTCCAATGGAGTCCGCAGATGCGATAACCTACGGGATACCTTGACTGTTCCGAGGTCGTTACGCGGCTTGTCCCTCCTCGAGATGATCCTGGCGCCATATCAGTCCTCCATATCATGTCCCTCTCTATATGAACGGACCACGCGACAGCCATATCCGACCGAACCGCGACTTATTCCCTGGTCCCTTTTTCCGCCTTGACCCCTGAGCTATCATCCCGATCCCGGCGAGCGTCTGTCTGCACCTGCGGCTCTCCCGGTCCGGCCGCGTCCATCCTTTCCCGGTTGCATGCTTTCCTTCTAGAGTTCACTTTTTTTACTTTTTTTACGTCTTTGGTTTTCAGTCACGTCATAATGTTTCTGGTTTTGGTTTCCGGTTCCATTTCCTTTCTTTTGCTGATTCTTTTTTTTTTCCTTCCACGCGCGGGCACAATTCTTGATTTCTCGAAGATCCATAGAGTTTTAACACTAGCATAGAACCCCTCCCTGTGTTGTGCTCGGTTATCGTTAGACGCGTTGATAGATAGATATAGAGATAGATTCTGGCAATCGGAGAATATCCCATCGTTGGAGTTGGTAGAGTTCGAGCTCTTGATTGGATGTTTTGCCTCCCACGTGTTCTATCTACTTGTGCAGCATGCTGATCCTCCCACTGTGTGTTCCTTTATCCTCGTCCATCCTTACCCATCTTTTTTTGCACCGCAGATCTCCCCTCTCTCTCTCCCCTTTCTACTTTTTGCCACACCAATCGGGTGTACCTAATATACGTGCCGCATTGCAGGTACAGGACAGTACATATGTCGTGCACCTCCCGTCCTCTCCTCTCTTCACCTCTCCTTTTCCGGTTGGCTGGATGGATGGAGCCGTAGTCAGCACAGTGCTATATTATACCTCTACTATACATGGGGCCCGAGAGCCGAGCTTCCTACTCGTCGTGTTGACGGGAACCCTGACTAATCTGGAGCGAAGCAGTCCGCTCGAGGAATGTCGGTGGAGAGTTTTGCGGGGTATGTTTGATGGCCTAATGGTCACTTTGCAGACTCGCTTTATTTTTCCCGGCTTCATTTTGGTTGTCTGTGGGCTGTCTATATATACAGATAAGGTACTGGCTATGTTGTGTTGGACATTGGGAAGTTTTCTATTTTTTTGTCTCTGGCGGAAGATTCGTGATTTAATGCGACTTAGGTAAATAGAGGATCAGTCTGTAGACCCGAGTCCTGCTCTGCAAAACCCACATAAACTATTCGTGACATTCACAAAACTTCTTGCTTACTTACATATTTGTACCTATACTCGTCTGTTGCTATAAAGTTGGTGATGTCGGTGGTTCCGCACAAAAGATTCCGTATCGGGTGAATTTATATTTATCCCTTGGCGGTTAACAATATCGGTTAAATCGTGGATCAAAAGATAAGTAGACAAGACAGAGAAGCATTCTTGGAGGAAAGAATAATTAAATTAGTAGCATGACTCTAAAGTTTCACTCCTTACTCGGAGTTTGTATGTACCGAGCGCTCCTCTGAGCGGGGTCCTGCGGAGGTAGGTTACGGGCTGCTTTTCAACTGCAACCGACGACAGATTTATCGCGCACATGTTGCAGCCCTCCTCATCAAACCCTGTCGACATCTTCCTCATTTTCCTTTAGTGATGTCACTTTCAGGCATTCTTGCGAGTCCGCTGTGAAGCCGGGAACGGTGTCCCTTCCATCTACCGCACCTTTGAGACGCTGGTAATAGATGCAGCCGAGACTCTAGCTGACCGGAGGTAAGTCAATCCGTTCAGTTAACCTGGAAGTATCCCCGCCGACTGACTACTTACCCAGCCTAGAAGGTCGATAACATCCAATATGCGCCGGATATATTCCAGCCCAATCATCGCGGCTATCGATCTGCATCTTGGCTTCTGCACACCCTGCCAAAAGTTTTCCCGGCCGTTCAACGGCTCTCTTGCCTGCGATGCAGATCAACCCCGCATTCTGCAAGCTAAGGAAACTGGGACTACAGACTACGCCGTGACGAGCACGGAAGATATACCCGTGACGCTTTTTGCAATTAGACATCAGGAAACCCCACGTCTTTCTGATGTATTTCTCCGGTCCTCTCTACCGTGGTCCATTTATTATTGGCACCGGGAAAGGGATCGTCTCCGCAAATTAACCCCACCGATGGCACGGTTCTCGATCAGCGACGGAGGTACCTCCGAGCAGCTACAGATCGGGGCAGGATAAAATCCTATGTAAGGAGGGTTTCCCTGGGACTCTTTCCTTCCTACGCGATGGGGACTGTTTTGGTGTCGAGTTCTACCTCTGGAGACCTCTGAGACCTCGGGTACATAGACGTCTGTGCCAGCATGCTTTGGACAGAGACAGCCCTGCTCTTAGCATCAGTCGCTCTTCCGAGGGCTGTCCTAGGACAGCATGTCATTGATCTCAGCGGCGATGGCTGGACGGTGTCGAACAAGGAGTTGGGTATATCTGTTCCTGGGAAATTGCCTTCCCATGCGCACTTGGATCTGTTTGCGGCCGGGGTCATTGGTAAGTCCATCTCCAGCCTTTGATTCGGACAGTGATTTTAACTGCAGAAGATGATCCGTACGTGGAATCTTGTCTACAGGACTGGGCTATGCTGACTGGCGGAAAGATACCAAGGCCTCAACGACTTCAACCTCCGTTGGGTCGCAGAACATAATTGGACCTACACCAGCCATCCGATCAAAGGGCTGTAAGTGATGCTGCAGTAACACTGGATGAGAAATCTGATTAACCAGCTGCAGGCTTAACCACTGGGATTCTACCTGGCTCGTCTTTGACGGACTAGATACGTTCACGACGATTGAGTTCTGCGGCCACTTCATCGCAACTACGGACAACCAGTTCCGGCAGTGGTACTTTGATGTATCGGACGCACTGAAGAAGTGTAAGCAGCCCGTTTTGAGCATCAACTTTGGCAGTGCCCCCAATATTGTGAACGCCATTGCCAAGCAACCCGGCCAGGAAGGTGAGTTTTTCTATCTATCCACTCGATATGCCGTGCGTAGAAGATCTCACAAGCTCCAGAATGGCCGCCTGGCGTAGAGCTCACATATGAGTACCCGAACCGTCAGTTCATGCGCAAGGAGCAATCGGACTTTGGCTGGGACTGGGGTCCCGCTTTTGCGCCTGCCGGACCATGGAAGAAAGCTTATGTTGTGCAGTTCCAGCGGAACGATGGTCTTTACGTTCTGAATACTGATCTGGATATCTACCGCCAGGGTCAGATCAACCATCTCCCTCCCGATCAGAGCAAGCCGTGGGTCGTCAATGCCAGCATCGACTTCTTGGGCGATCTTCCGGAGGGTTCGTCTATGACTATTGAGATAAAGGATGCAAATAATCTGGCGTCAAAACTCGTGTCTGGTGACCTTGACAATATTACTGTTTCAGGGAAGTCCATAAGCGGGACGATTGTGATTGATGCGAATGCTCCCAAGCTCTGGTGGCCGAACGGTCTTGGAAGCCAGAACCTATATACGGTGACGGTGCGCGTAGTAGACAAGAAAAGGGTTCTTGCTACTGTGACCAAACGCACCGGCTTCCGGACTATCGTCCTCAACCGGACAAATATCACAGAGGCCCAGCTGCAGCAGGGAATCGCACCGGGAGCGAACTGGCATTTCGAGATCAATGGACATGAGTTTTACGCGAAAGGGTCGAATTTCATCCCTCCAGATGCCTTCTGGCCGCGTGTCACGGAAGCCAGGATCAGAAGGCTTTTCGACTCCGTTGTCGCTGGAAATCAAAACATGCTGCGAGTTTGGGCGTCAGGGGCCTACCTTCCAGACTTCATCTATGATATCGCGGACGAGCTTGGGGTGCTTCTTTGGAGCGAATTCCAATTCAGTGACTGTCTGTATCCGGTCGATCAAGCGTTCCTTGACAATGTTGCCGCGGAGGTGGTCTACAACGTCAGGCGAGTCAATCACCATCCGTCGCTCGCTCTCTGGGCCGGCGGAAACGAGCTCGAGAGTCTGGAGATCCCGCACGCCCAAGCCGCTGATCCAGATGGATATACCAAATACGTCGGGGAGTATGAGAAGCTGTTCATCAGCCTGATTCTGCCCCTGGTCTACGAGAACACCCGTTCCATCTCGTACAATCCCAGCAGCACGACCAACGGCTACCTGGAGGTGGACCTGTCGGCTCCGATCCCCATGGTCGAGCGGTACTGGAACACCACTCCGGGGTCATACTACGGCGACACAGACTTTTACAACTACGACACGAGCATCTCCTTCAACTACTCCGCCTACCCGGTGGGACGGTTCGCCAACGAATTCGGCTTCCACAGCATGCCAAGCCTCCAGACGTGGCAGCAGGCCGTCGACCCCGAGGACCTCTACTTTAACAGCAGCGTCATCATGCTGCGGAACCACCACTACCCTGCGGGCGACCTCAGCACGGACAACTTCCACAACAGCTCGCTGGGCATGGGCGAGATGACGCTGGGCGTGCAGCGGTACTACCCGGTCCCCGACAAGGCAGATCCCGCAGCCAACTTCAGCGCGTGGTGCCACGCGACGCAGCTCTTCCAGGCGGACATGTACAAGTCGGAGATCCAGTTCTACCGGCGCGGGAGCGGGATGCCGGAGCGGCAGCTGGGGTCGTTGTACTGGCAGCTCGAGGACATCTGGCAGGCGCCGACGTGGGCGGGGATCGAGTACGACGGGCGGTGGAAAGTGCTGCACTACGTCGCCAAGGACATCTACCAGCCGGTGATCGTGTCGCCGTTCTGGAACTACACGACGGGCGACCTCGAGGTCTACGTGACGTCGGACCTGTGGGACTCGGTCTCGGGCACGGTGAGCCTGACCTGGCTCGACCTCTCGGGCAACCCGATCCCGGGGAACGCGGGGACTCCGCCCTCGGCCCCGTTCACCGTCGGCGCGCTCAACACCACCCGCGTCTACGCGACCAACGTCCAGACTGATCTCTCGCTTCCAGACCCGGAGGACGCCATACTCATCCTCTCCCTGACCGCTACTGGCCGCACGCCCGCTCAGTCTCAGTCTCAGTCTCAGTCTCACCGCTCCGCCACGGGTCAGACGACCTTTACGCACCAGAACCACTTCACCCCCGTGTTCCCGAACCGGCTGAAGCTGGTCGACCCGCAGCTATCGCTCTCGTACGACCGGCGCACGGGCAAGTTCACCGTCGAGGCGCGCAGCGGCGTGTCGCTGTACACGTGGCTGGTCCATCCGGCCGGGACGGTGGGGTACTTTGAGGACAACGCCTTCGTGCTGCGGCCCGGGCAGAAGCGCGAGGTCGGCTTCGTGCTGCAGGAGGACACGACCGGGGGGAAGTGGGTGGAGCAGGTGACGGTGGGGAGCCTGTGGGATCAGACGACCAGGTGAGTTGGCAGGACGGGCTTTGAGCAGGAGTGTTTTTCTGGAAGGAAGCCCAGAAGTCAGGTCGGGGCTAGCCCGGGTCTGGACTCTGGCGGAGTTGGGAGTCTAGACCTGGCGGGTGTTCCATACTCTAGAAGGAAAAAGAAAAACCATGCATACTCCACGGGCATGCAGTAGTCATGTTCACCGACCAGACAAGTCAGATGATCGATATCTATTGTGGTAATGTCAGATGACTTTGTAACGATGAAATATATTTTTAATCTATATTTTCGCTGACCTCAATAATTTTAATAACGATAACAGTCATCTCCGAAGACGACATACATAGTTAGCCAAGCAAGTCGGGACTTCATTTCACTTCACCTCAATTGGACTAGAGCAAGTCTAGCTCCAAACGGATAACTCAGCGCAAAGCCATGAAATATTGGGAGGTATTGAGTATACAACGTATATATCTATGAAATTTAATACCGATGTAAATATATTCTACATCAAAGCCAAGAAGAAGATATAAAACGAATATGGTTTCACCAGAAAGAGACCGCAAGGAAATGGCCAATATAAATACATCGCTTTCTATATGTACAGTAAATAAATATATGCAAGAAAAGAGTAGAAAAATCCAAAGGTATCGCATCATCGCAAGATAGAGTACTCCCGCGAAGCATATCAATCTCGTGTCCCGATGTCTAAGTAGGTTAGGAGCTAGCTCAGCGCAGTCACCACTTATTATCAAACACCTTCCCACCAACCACATTCACCAGCTCCCTCACCGGCGGGAGATATTCCCTCCCCGCCCCAAACATTATCCCGTGGCGCATCACCCGCCGGTAATTCCGCCCGGGGGACACCTTCCCCAGGACCTTCTCCTCTCGCGTCTCGACGCGGTCGGGGACGGGGATGGACCGCCCCACGACGGCCTCCATGCCCTGCCACGCGAAGGTGATGGCCTCCTTGGCGCCCGCGGGGATGCCCGCCTCGTCGAGCATCATGATCTTGGCCTTGGGATAATGCTGCTGGATGTACGATGTGATGTTGGGGTTGCGCGCGCCGCCGCCGCACATGAAGATCTCGTCGATCTCCATGTCCTTGGGCGCGTAGCGCCGGTAGTGCTCGACGATGGCTTGCGCGGTGATTCGGGTCACGGTCGCGACGACGTCGTCGGGCGAGAGGCCTTTCGCTTCGGCTTTTTTGATCAGTTCGAAGGCCAGCGTGTCGCGGAAGACTTCGCGCCCCGTGGTCTTGGGCGGGTCGAGCTTGAAGTAGGGGTGGTTCTGGAGGAACTCGTCGACGAGGGCCTGGTCGATTTTGCCCCGGCGACCCATCTCGCCGTCCTTGTCGTACTCGCGCTCGCCGCTGGTGTAGTGCCGCACGACGGCGTCGATGAAGACGTTGCCCGGCCCCGTGTCGAAGTCGTAGCACGCGTCAATCCCGCCGTGGCTGTCCGGCGGGATGAAGCACACGTTGGCGATGCCGCCGATGTTCTGGCACGCGCGGAGCTTCGTCGGGTGGTGCAGGACGAGGGCGTCGAAGAAGGCAATGAGCGGTGCCCCTTGCCTGCCAGCGGCCTGGTCGCTGACGCGGAAGTCCGTGACGGTCGTGATGCCCGTGCGAGAGGCCAGGATCGCACCCTCGGCCATGGTGAGAGCGCTCTTGGTCTCGCCCGGCTCGGGCATCGAGAGCAGCCAGATGGTCTGGCCGTGAGAGCCGATGACGTCGATGGTGTTGATGTCGACGTTGTTCTGCGCGCAGAATTCATGGACCGCCGACGCGAAGGTCTCGCCCAGGATGACGTTTATCTCGGACAGTTCGGACGGGGAGGTCTTGTTGTGCAGGATGATGTTCATGACGCGCTTCTTGATCGTTTGTTCCAGGGGGATTTCTGCATACTGTGCAAGCTATTAGCATGGAATTGCTGTCGTTAGCGATAAAGCCTGTATATTACCTTCAGGAGCTCGAATTGCATGGGCGAGTCGGGCGTCTCCTGGTGGAAGTGGCAGAGGGCGCAGTCAATGGCGTCCTAGATACATTAGCCTTGATTCCGATACATTTCTAGACATAAAAAACAATGATCTTGACAGTGATATATGAGGATTGGATAAGATATGCTTACCATGGAGGTTCCGCTGTTCAGACCCAGGACGGTCAGGTCCAGGGCGTGCCCGGAGTGGACGCCCTTGACACCGTTGGAGGCCATTGTGCAGCAAGTCTCCTCTCAAGATTCAACGAGCATGCACAGCTACTCGAGATGGATGTCCCGGTCTCTGTCTGCCAGAGACGAGGGCAGGGCGCGCATGTTAAATCCAGGCCCCTCGGGGCCGCGACGAGGCCGACCAGCGCGGCGGAGGCAGGCGCTATGCGCACTCCGATTGGCTCCCGGGCCGGCGGAGGAGCGGCGCGGAGCCCACCCCGGACGCCTAAACGGCTAAACGCTTAAAAGGCTGCTCACTCCGCCGTCCCGCCGCGCGCCTAAACGGCTACACGGCTAAACGGCTCTCCGCAGACCCGCCGCGCCCCGGAAAGCCCCATCGCAGACCTTGACAGCGCGCGGAGACAGGCTCAGACGGCCCCGTTCTGCAGGCACATGGCGATCCCCCGGCCGTTCGTACCCCGGGTTCAGCACCAGCAGTCTCTCCATCTCCCGGCAATGCTGCGGGCGTGCGGAATCCCGCATGAATATATCAGACTCTTCTCCCTCGGGTCTCCTTGCGGGGAGCTTCTCCAGGTTTTTTGGCCACCCCAGAAACGGTGTGGTCCTTGCTCGCAGCTTCATTGTCAAGAAGTTAGGTATCCGCCATGGGCTATCTCACAGTCTGGAAGCGGCTGTCGCCGCGCCAGCTCAACATCGCCATCCAAACCTTCTCCCTCGTCTCCATCTTCTTCGAGGGCTATGACCAGGGCGTCATGGGAGGCGTCAATGCCTCCCCCCGGTATGTCGAGGAGGTGGGCATTGGTCTGCCCGACGGCACGGTGACCGACGAGACGCACCAGGGAGGCATTGTCAGCGTGTACTACCTCGGAGCCATCTTTGGCTGCTTCGCGGGCGGATGGTTGGCCGACCGGATCGGCCGCATCAACGGTCTTCTTGCGGGCTCCCTGTTTGCACTGGTGGGAGGCGCTCTGCAGGCGGCCGCGCAGAACTCCAACTTTATGATCTGTGCTCGAGTGCTCACGGGTATTGGCACTGGCGGTTAGCATCCTATCATAGAAAAATATGAATTTGTCTGGTCTAACGTGTTGATGCAGCATTGACGGGTATCACACCAGTCTTGGTTTCTGAGACTTCCACTGCAAGCCACCGCGGAGGCTTTCTGGGATATGTCTTCATTGCCAACTGTGAGATCAGCCAGCATCATAACCCCCGAGGACTGTATTCTTAACTTCCTCACAGATCTGGGCATCTCCGTCGCCTACTGGATCTCCTTTGGCCTGGCATTTGTCAACAACGGCTACTCGGACCTCCGATGGCGCTTCCTTTTGGCCTTCCAGTGCTTCCCGGCCCTGATCCTGGCCATCTTCATCAAGATGCTTCCGGACAGTCCCCGGTACCTGGCGTCCATCGGCCGCAATGACGAGGTTCGCGACCTGCTGCATCGTGTGCGCGGGCACAAGGCGTCCCCAGAGGAGATTGAACACGAGTATCTCGAGATCGTTGCCATGGCCCAGGATAGCAAGCCCAGCTCCCCGGTCCAGTTCGCAAAGATCCTGGTCGGGAGGGGCGGGAAGCCGGCGGCGAACCTGGGTCGGAGAGCATGGCTCTGCATGTTCTTGCAGATCATGGCGTCGTGGACTGGAATCACGGTACTTCCCTCCCCGAGTAGGATATCGTTCACCATGTCCGGGTAATTGTGCTGACGGATCAGGCTGTGACGGCGTACTCTCCTGTCCTCCTCAAAGCAGCCGGCTATAGTGAAATCAAGCAGAACGGCCTTGCTGGCGGACTGAACACGATCGGAATCCTCGGTACCATCGTCAGCGCGCAGATCGTCGACCGGCTCGGGCGGCGACTCTGTCTGATGGGCGGTGCTGCCGCTTTGGCGACCGTCAACCTGATCGTAAGGCAGCCTTAAACCTCAGATCTTTCCTCCGGAACTAACCGTTAACATTTTTCGTAGGCTGGCGCGGTGTACGAAGGCGCGAGGCAGAATCCCGATAAGGCAGGGACCTTTGCGCCAGCCGCTGTGACGATGCTGTTCCTGTTCAACTTATGGTGAGCTGTCACGCAATCCGTAACAGATGACATTGTTCTAACATGTCGACCAGCTACGCCGCAACATGGGGCACCGTCGCCTTCCTGGTGCCTACCGAGATCTTCCCCTCGGACCTGCGCGCCCAGGGCAACGGCTTCGGCATCACGGGCTGGGCCATCGGCGTGGGCATGACCACGCTCGTCAACCCCATCATGTTCAGCACGCTGGAGAACCGCACGTACTTCCTCTTCTTCGGGCTGAACCTGCTCTGGGTGCCGATCATCTACCTCTTCTACCCGGAGACGGCGGGCCGCTCACTCGAGTCCATCGAGGCCCTCTTCTCCACGTCCAGCCCCTTCTCGTGGAAGATGGAGCAGGCGTACCAGCTGCACGGGGACGTGCTTGCCGAGCGGGGGATCACGAAGCAGGGAGAGGGCGAGGAGAACGAGATGGACGAGAAGCATAATGAGTTTAGGGAGACTGTCTGATCTCTCACATATGTGTGTCTGGACTGGATGTTCGGATGCTCAACGCAACACAGCAGGCCCAGCGATGGGTCTGCACTGTATTGTGTCTTCTCATGTCATCATGTCATATGTGTGAATGTGTACATTGGGCGGTATATCGCAATGCATCTCGCATGAGGCATAAAGTACACGATATACGTGTATTATAGCATATAACCATAATAAAATATGGGAGCTTAAATCGAAGCAACATCCTACATCTGCAGTAAGCATGTACAACGGGGGAAGCATAGACAGAGGACATTTTCCAATCTCACCTGTATTTGTTCTTTCCATGCCTCATTAAGTACTCTCTCTAGTGAACACTCCCGAGGTCGTTGCTTGGCCTGATGGTTATGCCGTCCCGTACATTGTGTGTTACATCAACTAAGTGGCTATTCCATGTCCTCACTGCGCTCCGTCTGTCCGGACCGGACAAACCAGGTCTTTCTCTCTGTTAATAATCTGGTCCTGTCTGCTGGTCCACGGGTGGTGCGCTGGACCAGGGCCTTGAGGTTCGAGTCTCCCGCTCCATCTAAACTTACTAGTCCGAATGCATACTAGCACCAGCACTACCTAAATTAGTAAACGTCATCAATAGGGCAATAGCATAAGAAAATTTCCACTCTGACCGCTTTATCCAAAACGGAAAACATCCAAACAGGCATCAATGGTCCAATGGTTAGGATCTGTGCCTTCCAAGCACAGGGTCCGCGTTCGATTCGCGGTTGATGCAGGAAACATAACTCGAAATTTCTTTTGCTTCTGAGAGTTTCGCAGAACACCATAAATTCCTTTTTTTGTGTCTTCCCCGAGACTATTCGTAGATGAGTAAGAAGTGCAGCTTTCAAGGCGGAGGGGCAATTTTTAAATGCTTTGTTGCCAAGGCTACAAGGGAAAGCTATCAGCGAATAGTTGCGGGTAGTGTACCCCTAAGGATACACTCGAATAAGCATCTTGGAATATATGTATCTTGATTCCAGCGATGTCTGTGTGTGTTTGTGTTTTTATCCACACAGCATGCCCAGTCCACAGATATTATTTGAAGGCTTCTCGCTGCATTGCACAAGGATCCAGGTGAGCCTAGACGGACAACTGCGCACTGCTTTTGTAGAATACGGTGTGCATATCCAGTGCGCGCGATTTGGTTATTTTCTCGTGATATTTATTCTCATTGCTTGGGAGATCTTCTGCCACACATAGAACATTCGAATCTCGTCCATCCGAGTCCATTACATCTAGCCCAAGGGCTTCCTGAGCGATGTGATGGCCAGCGTCGCACCATCTTGCTCAGGCAGCACGAAGCGCTCCATGTATCTGTATAGATTTGATAATGATGAATATCCACAATTTTCAAAAGCTTCAATCTGAGTAGGAAAAGTATGCCTGAGATGATATACCTAGGAGTCATAGTTCTCACTCGAGCGCTCTATCGATACCTGCGCAATTCTAGTCGGTCTCTACCTTGGCAGTATTACGGTACATGTACTGTGCATAATCGGAATGATAGAGAGCCAAGGCAAGAGTCCAGGTGCACATCTAGATTCAAGTCCAAACCGGAGCCAGCGCGAGAGCATGAGAAGGAGGACAAGAAAGGAAACCTGCTGCGGTGACGATCCCTGTGGAAACACTCTCATCGGTGGCATCTTTATCTTCCTAGTAGTTGCATTCATGGTGTTGTCTAGCAATTCCGCTCATAATATTGCTTCGTCCAAGTGAGAGCAGCAGCAGCGGCAGTCAGGGCAAGAACCTGACCATGCCCAACCAACAATTGTATTCAAGCCCGAGCTCGAGCCCGAGCCCGAGTCAGAGACTGATTCTGAGTCCGACCCCGATTCCGACACTGGATCTGAACCAGAAGCATCTTGAGCCAGGACCAGAAGAGGCATGGTATGACTTGCCAACAAGGCATAGTAGGTAGTGACAAAAGTATCTATAGTCAGTATTTATTTTTATTTCTCTTTCTCTCTCTCTCCCTCCTCTTTTTTTTTTTTTTTTTTTTTCTCTTATTGCATCAAGCCACATCCAAGGAAAAGGACACTCATACTCCATATCTAATTTCCTAGATCCAGACACAACATGCCACGACTAAGCTCCGGCACATGCAAAATCTTTGGCCTTCTACCCCTCCTACTTCTCATGATAGTCGGAGTCATTCTTCTAGGACTTTACCTGTCCGAGAAAATGGACAACGGCATGCGGATCCAGAGGCTGAAGGCGCTCGCGACAATCGCCTCCTTGTACACTTCGACTCCAACGCCATCTTTTTCTTTATGTTCTACACCGTCGTCGCTGATCAATTCCTCTATTTCATCGACTTCGAGCGTGTTTTAACGGGACCATCGTCGGTGTTGCTCTAGACAGAATGGAAATGGATGCTACTGGAGCAGTGATTGTCATTGGCAAGTTTGCAGTAGACCACGCCACAGACATTTCCTGTTTTGTCCCATCCTCCTGAGGACCATTTTGTACAGTGCTCTACAATATAATAGAATTGGAGCCGCTATCTATCTACATAGCGCAGGTGTCTGATAGACAAATCATACATAGAACGATCAACAGTCTATCCTGGATGAAATTTTGCTAAATACCAAAAGAAATCATACCTTCCCTCGCTCCCAAATACATAAATGCATACATACAACCATACAGCTATCAGTATATACATTCATACAAAAACTGCTCCATCCAATCCGGTCCTATCCACATTGGGTGCCTGTACATGTAGCATCAAATATGTAAAAGAGAAACGAGAAAGGGGCAATAAGTAATGAACAAACCGCATGACCATGACATATTTCCATTCTCACCAATAGCCCACTCAGTTACTGAGTTATTCAAAGCCTAATGGTAACAGCCCCTCCGAGTCAAACGGCCACGGCCAATCCTCCAGCAGCTCAGGCGGCAGCTGGAACTGCGACAACTGGTCCTCGAACCCGCTTGCTTCGGCCTGGGCCTGGCCGTACGTGAAAGGGTCGACAGCGTCTCCTGCTGCGACTGGGTTCATAGTGTTTTGTTGTTGCTGCTGCGCGGCAGCATTCATGTTCAGTGCGCGCTGCGTCCGCATGTAATCGTCGATCCGGTCGACTTGGGACTTGAGCCTTTCGCTGGCGCCGGCGGCGCGGTGCAGCCCGGACTCGAGTCGGCGGAGGAGGTCGGCCATTTCGAGGCTGTCGCCATTAGCATTAAGCGTGAGAACAGAAAGACAGAGATAGCGTTTGAACCTACAGGAGTGTGCGGACCCGTCGGTAGGAGACTTCCGAGAGACTGCCCTCCATCACAGAGCCCAAGATATAACCTATGCCACCCAAATGGTGCAGCTGATGTTGTCAGTTGGCAACTCACCTTAAGGGATTCGTCGTAGAGGATCTAGGTGATGAGCTTACCAGTGGAGAGCTGATCGCTTTCAGGTATTCGACGGGAACTTTCGAGAACACACTAAGTAGCTCTCCCGCGACATCGCATTTTCGTTCAACGCCAATGTCCTCTGTCGAGAAGAGTACCATACGCAGCAGTTGCAGCGTCGCTTGGATATTCGCAGACTGGAAGCCGAACAAATCCTTGGCCGGGTCACCCGTCACCGGAACCGTCTCCCTGAACTGTGGAGGGAGAGCGGAGTACATGGCCATCACCTGTTCCATGACCACAGACTCGGACATGTTATTTCGTCCTAACAGAGATTGGAACTGCGACGTCCAGTTTCCTTGGGACCACCGGCGCCGTAGACCGTCGACGGCATGCTCAAGGATCCGATACAGATCCGTAGTAAAGTTCCAACCGCGTAGCCAGCTGACCGGTTGAGAAGAAACGCCGGCGATATCATTCGGACTGGTGGTACCCGTCTGGGCTGGAGGGACGTTATAGCCATTACTGGTGATGTAGTCATCATCGATCTCGCTTGGGTAGCGGACCATTGAGTGCGCTTCTCGGTGGCGGATGATGCCTCCCCACACGATGGACGAGTAGATATCAAGGGTATATATGGACCAGAACTAGGAAACACTTAGAATGGAAGTAGAACACATCACAGTGATTCATACCAATCTGCGACGCTCTTCAATCTCGATGGGACTCATGTTCTTAGGCCAGAGCTTTTCGTCATACAGCCCCTCCATGGACATTAGGGTGTGGTAGAGTCCAGAATACTGATGCATCGCTTTGATCTGTCCGTTCTGAATACTTGCAATTGCCAGGGTTGCACAGGCTCTCATGAAGTCCAGCCCTTTGGCATTGGTGAGGTCCTTGGGGATGGAGTCTCTTGCCGCAGCAAAGAATGCTTCCGAAGGTGGATGAGCAAGTTGAGGGAGCTGCCACCGGCCGGAATACAGCGCGCCATCACGCGCGCGTGCAGATGCCAGGGCACAAACAGCCATGGTCGAAGCAAAAAGCCCTTGATCCTTGAGATACTCGTATCGGTCGAGCTTCTCCAGGAAGGAAGGACGATGGAACAATGGAAAGCTGGATAATATCAGCTAGAGCTTTGTAACGAGCAAAAAAAAGAATACACATACATGGGATACACTATTTCAAAGTAAACCTGCACCAAGTTCCTGATAGTTTGGTCACTGGCGATGGCGAACGCCCTCCATGAATTCTGGAGTGCGCCACTGTCGCTCCCTTCTGAAACAGAACTCAGCGCACCAAGGCTCCCCCAGGGATCCCCAGTCCTCACGGTCCGCTGGCCCAGATTACTCTGGGACCTGGCAGCAATGGTCGATGTCACAGTCTGGTTGTCATCCTGAGCCGCCGCTCGCGAGCTCTTGATGCCCCGACGTTTCGCAGGACGATCAAAGGTACACGGTATATCGAAGTCGGCGCAATTCTGACATCGACCCAGCGGATCATCGCCATTATTGCTGCATTTGATGCTACGTCTGTTGCAGAAATCGCCTACGTGCAGAAATAATCAGTGCTGGTAGCCACTTCAGCCGCGCGCAAGGGTGTATGCAATGATGTTTCGGGGCCAGAAGGGACGGCAACATACAAGCTTTTGATACTCGCTGCAGCTTCCGTGGTCGTTGCGACATTCATGGAACTGATAATGATAGCAGGTCAAACATCATACATTAGGCGAAGAACTATCCAAGAGTTCGGAATTGCCTTGTCGGCGGCCTATGGTTTTAGGTTTATCCAGTGCTAGCTAACTGCGCACTGCTTGAGCTGAGAAACCAGCAATTCAGCCTTATGCCTGTTTATGACATTAGATTTTAATAGGTCGATGTCGATAAATAATTGAGGAGATACGTTCCGCGGCTAAAAGGGTTCCTGCGTTGACCTGGGCGGCACTCTGATTAGTCAGCTCTTTGTCATCCGATATCTCCCGAGGTCTTAGGTTCCGCTCTTTGCCCTAACATTTCGACCCAGGTCATCTCGACCATGTTCGTTAAGTGAAATTCTGTCGGGGATTGAACGTAGGGACTAGTGAGATAACATAGTAAGTTCCTGTGGGGAAAAGTGGTCTGGCACGCGACGGGATGTTATGTTCAGAGGGTTGAGGCGCCAGCCCTACCCTGAGCCCTAAGCCCCAGGCTAGAAGGCCAGGCTGGCTATCTCCGACAAATTCTCTGGTCCCAAGAAGATCTTCCAACATAGAATGACACAAGCTGTGGTATTTTAATCTAGAGTGGTTTAGAAGCTCATTCTTGACCATCCAAAAAATTGTGTTTAAACTACCTGTGAATGCCCTCATCCCATTTGTCTCTCATTGTTGTCCCATTATGGTCGTCGCTGGGGTATTTCAAATCAAAGCACAACCTGGTTTCGCAATCAGCGGTCTTTAGCCGCTTTTTGTAGTGAAGGAGTATTTTGGTTGACATGAAACTAGTGGTCTAGAGACCATTCAGAAATACAAGTGTCAGACTGATTTGAAATATGATATGGCTACTGGATGATGCTAACGTCTTGCAGTAACAGATAGACAAGGAGCATCAGCATTATGAAGAAGTGTCAATCAGAAAGCCCATGGCCAAAGAAAAAGAATCTGAAGCATACACACAAGGATAACTTACTGAAAAGCCTGAGCAGCACCATCGAGGGTGATGCAGATTAAATGCAGTGGGGAAATAAACATATATGCTCAACTCTGATCCGAGGGACGAATGGCCGTCATCTCCTAGTGACTTGTACACATAATTCCATATGCCCAATCATTTGATCCGAAAGTCTCAGCTGGGAGGGAGACAGCCAGTGAGAAACGCTCCTCTGGCTGCTCTGACTGGAAAGAGCGGTATGCAAAGCATATATCAATCCCTGCCAGGCCTGCTTCAAACTGCAGTATGTGGATTCATTCAGCTGGATCTACAGTCACTCACACCCGGAGAGGGGCAGGAGGGAACACTGTTGATCTGCACCCTGTCAGACTCACTGATTGACCGATCCTCCCAGATCAATTGACATGCACCCCAGGCTGATTGATGAATGCTGTGGATTGACTACTCCATCAATAGGTCGATATTGCTGTTTCCTGCTTGGTAGCAAGACCTCCGCAAACTAGGTTTTATGAGGAAGATAATCGCTGGCTTGGAGCTGGCGGATATCCATACATAAATTTTGCAATTATAAGGCTCTCTGTCAGGATCCCCTGTTACAGTCACATAAAATCAATGGGTTTTATTAGTGGGGGTGGGGAAACCTCCATTGTGCGGGGGATGCGGATTGATCAGGTTGCCATACGCCCTATCATAGGACAGGGCGGAAAGGGATTTGTATCCTAGGTGCAATTGACATGCATCAGCTGAATTCAGCTCGCTTGTTTTATGACCTGTCTAATCGTTATGCCTTTTCTTATCATACTTTCGTAGATAACCAATAGATCTCAGTGGTGATCAGCACAGACCGTGCTACTGTGCTGTTCAAGCTTAACTCCCTTGCACTGTACATACATATATCCTTACCTTTTAGGTTTGTTCAGCTAGCTGTCAATGCTACATGTACTAATATGTACGGTACAGTCCTCTCTAAGTGGGGGATTTGTGCAGGGGTTTCCAGAGAATCAAACATAATGTTGTACAGTACAACAGTCAATGTGTAATGCTTATCTAAGTCAGGCAATCTATTATTAAATACATACTAGTTAGATAGATCTATCTATATAAACCACTTGTGAATCCCCAGTCCAGGGTTAAGTGAAGGGGACAGCAAAACCCAAATATAGCTTGCCCAGCCATATCTGCTTGCCTCAGTACCTACTTACCTGCCAGGCAGGCCTGATCGAGTAGTTAGTAAGTGAGGCCCAAGTTCTCGCGCCTTACTTACATTACATTACACTCTTCACATGTCGCTGGGTCCTGATATAACAGCTGACCAAAAATGTCGCCAGAAAACATAAAATACTCCCTGTCCACCATCACCATCACTAATGCGCTTCACACCCACCTCCCTCCTCCTCCTCCTCCTCGCAGGCATCCTTTTCGCCTCCGCAGCCACAGCCGTCGACGCACCACCAGGCTGCTACTGGGCCGGCAAGGCACCCATGTGCCAGGAGCCCTGTCCCCAACCTCTATACTGGTGTTCGGTGGACCGCTGCGGGGATGGGAAATGCTGCACGTCGGGAATGAAAATACTTTGCTGTACGTACAATTGGAAAGGAGGGTGTTATCGGTGAGAAAAGAAAAGAAGGGAAGGAAGGATTCTGTATGTACTTAGGTACATGCACGTACCAGCCATTAGGTTAGGTACTGTGCTGGAATGGGAGGAGAGGAAAGGAAACTGGAGTGCTTACTTGGATATGTTAGGTAACGTAATCTATAAGCGAGCTGGCCACATAAGCGAGCTGGCCACCTACCCACTGCCAAATCTATTCAAACTGCAATTAGACTATCAACACAGCAAATATTGAAGCTATATACACTATATATCAATT
>Ga0207841_1000107_pt1 | contig 97069 bp, 66 predicted proteins | sample HigsolmetaGSP18D_FD_184846 | JGI IMG/M metagenome (GOLD analysis project Ga0207841, IMG submission 184846) | High solid enriched microbial communities from the Joint BioEnergy Institute, USA - SP1-8-D (SPAdes) | ecosystem: Engineered > Bioreactor > SSF (Solid state fermentation) > Aerobic >... | reverse complement strand
GGGGGGGGGGGGGGGGAATCCAGCACAGATAGATTTCTGGCATTTTCTCTCTCTCTCCTCTCTCTCTCTCTCTCTCTCTCTCTCTCTCTCTCTCTTTTCGCATCTGCATACGCAGTACAAAATTATTACTTCTGCTATGATGTAGATATACTTAACCTATCTGTATATCCATTCACCTCCATACGTACGGTTGAGTCTACATGCGCCAGGGCGCTCTCGCTCCTTCATCAACCCCCCAAACCGACTACGGAGTAGTACGATACCTATTTCTCCACCTGATCTGATATGATCCCATCCATCCGATCCCATCCCCAGACCACGTGGCTCCCCCGGCTGCTCCATATACCTCCCGCCCATATGGAGCATTATTTCTTCCATTTCTTCCGTTTCAACTAATTCTTCTTCCCCGGACTCCAGACCCCAGATCATCCATCATCCAGTAGTGCGGTGCGGAGTCCAGACACTGCGCCACCTCCGCAACAACAAGTTTGTTGAATAGCAGTGGAGGGGGAGGGAGCGGATCCCGTTATGTAATGGATTGCTGGATCCGGCAGTTCACTCCGTTCCCACCTCCGTAATAGGTCCTCTCCGTCGGATCCGGGGTCGGGTCGAGCGGCTCGGGTCCTGCCCTGCCCTCGGGGTTGAAGGTTGGGCTGGATTGGGTTGGGTTGGGTCCGTTCTGGAAATCTTCGGACGACGGGGCGGGCGGTGATGCTTGCCTGTCATCACGTCATGTCGACCACAGTATACGAGACTGTACTGGACTACTGACGGAGAGGTCTGAGGAAGGACTCGACTGAGGCCGACTGAGGTCGGATCCACCGGCTTCCCCACGTGTCAAGTAATGATAATAACGGTGTCATGTCATCCATGGAATGCGATGGGCCACTTCATGTCGTGCAGTGTGCAGCAGGCACTACGACTGGTGATTCGATGGCCCCAGTCGTATGGGCAGTCTCCAGTCGGTTCCCCAGTAACTCCGTACTCCAGAAAGACTCCATCCAGAAGAAATCTCCAGATTCCGTCTCCAGATTCCCGCTCCGGGTCTATCCGCTACCCCGTACATACCCACCGCTCTCCAGACTCCATACTCACTCACTAACTTCCCCGTACCCCGTACCCCAGACCCCAGACTCCGTGTACCCCGTATTTCACGATGCGCGAATAAATCGCGGGGGATAATGATTTCTACCGAGTACAATTGGACCAGGTGGCACTTGTGTCGGGAGGTTATTATTATTATTATTTTCAGTCTTTGCAGATGATGATCCTGATTTCCGTCGCTTCCTTTCCTTTCTCCGCGTCTAACCGAGTCCGAGCTCACAACAATGCTCATGATCGACATCTGGGCATCTCCCGTTACCTGCATACTGTACTACTGTGCACAACCTAGGTTGATAATGACTTTGTACGTGCGAGTACGGAGTACCTTCTATCTGAGCTGATCTGATCTTGCTGCAAGTTGGGTACCTAACTTGACCTAGGTTAGGTACCTAGATGGAGATGGATAGGAGACTCGGTTGCTGCCCCGTTGTCTCGCTCTCCTCTCGCTCTGGATCTTAATCTCTTTGAATCTCCCTCCCTCCCTCCCTCTCTCTGTTGTGTCTGTCAGTCTCTCATGTCGGTGGCGGTGTCCACGTCCCGCAACGGATAGAAAGGTATGTATAAATAAGTGAGTCTTGCAAGGGCTGTCTCAACTCAAGAAAGAGGTGTTCTGGGGTTTTGTTCCTGAGACTTCTTCTCTTGATCTCTTGATCCTCTTCCCTTCACTCTTTTTTTTTTCTTTGCTTGCTGAGAAACCAAGTACAGTAGTAGGTACCTGTACTGTACACCGATTACTGTACACCTGGATGGGCGTTCGCTCCGCAGATCGAGTCCCCCCCCCCCCCCCCCCCTCCCTTCGAAAAAAAAGAAAACAACTTGTTACTTGGGATATTTTTATTTGATTCTTTTTTTTCTAACACACGGACTATAATATTATGGTTATGAATTATGAATAACGAACAAGCGGTCAGAGGGATCCAGAATAGAATAGACTGCATGCAAGCTTTTCTTCTCTCCTCTTCTTTCTGCTCACTCTGCTGCCATACACACACATAATGCGAGAACAACCGTCCCATCAACAACAAAACAAGGGCAAGAAAGGCATATATATATATATATATATATATATTGGTTGAAGAAGAATATCAATCGAAGAATAAACAGAGTCATCGACTCCAGTTCAGAATGAATGAACAAATTGACTTGATCTGCGATGCGATGATCTAGCTAGGCTAGGTCGGTACCTATGGCGAAGCCGAAGCAATGCAGAGTCGATGAAGGACACTAAACAGACAGCTAAGCAGAGCTCCTGAGAAGACTATATATGCAGGGCAAGTCAGGATTTATTTATTCATGTTAGATGTCGATTCCCTTGACTTGCCCATAACTGTTTCAGGATCGCTGGCTGGTTCATTCTTTAAGCCTCGTCATGTATATAGGTTTTCACCGCTGTCCTGCTTCTGAAACAGTCTTAATAAAGAAATCGGTGTATTCCTTGACGGGATGAGACATTTCCTTTGACGGAGTCATATATGCTATGCTATCTCGGGCCGGATTCGGGCATATGAGATCCTGTGGCGGACCTACAGTACAGCTATGCAGGAACGGGTAGATGAGTGTGGTCCAAGAACCACCCGGTTCTACATTCATGTCCACGCTGGACGTACATGATGGTAAAGACGATCGGATCGATTTTACACATACATCCATGGATACGTAAAGATCAGACCCGAAATCGAAATCGAATAAATAGATCGAATGGATCCTTGCTCCGCTTTCCTTTCGTTCCCTTCCCTTCCCGTGTTCCTGTTCCATCTATTCTTTTCTATTCTACCCATTCCCTCGGGATCTTATCTCTGTACGGAGTACATTCGCTATTTTTTCATTTCCTTCATTTTTATTCATGCATGCATTACTTGATTAATTAACTTAATTACAGCAGCGCCATCATTGTTCTTTTTTTTCTATTTCATACATACAGAGGTAACATGTTCCATTTATTCACGACGAGGTAGGAGCAGTGGCGACAGGCCCTTCGCCGCCGGGGATCAACTGGTTACGTCGGGTTAGCTGTGCTGTGTCGATGTAGACATAACGGAACGGAGACAGTGGGATGTCTACCATGCAGATGTTGTTCCCGTTCAGCAAGATCTTGGGGAGCTTGGTCTGGGCGCCGGTGTAGTCGCTGCAGTTAGTTCGTGTCAGTTGAATCTCCACGCCGAAAAAAAAAGAAAACAAATGAGGAGGGACGGTGAATCTTACAATTCAGTCACGTCCTCGAGGACCATGTCTAAGTGCTCGTCAGCATCTGTATTTCCTCTCCACAGTGTCTTGATAGATGGACAGATTAGGTAGATAGATAGTATACTTACTAACATAATCATCAAAGCCGAGCAGCGTGCCTGCGAATTCTTGGATACAGTCAGTACGTTCCCACGGTGAATGTGAATGAGAACGGAATGGGAATGGATGTTCGAACCCTTGTCGCCCTTCATGATGACCCAGATCCTGGAGCCGACGCACTTGTCGATGAGTTCTTGGCGCGGTCAGCGGGCTCATATGGACATGTCATCATACAGATTAGGCCGCCTACCTAGAGGGAGAAGTTGCGAGGCCATTGTGGGGTCGACAGAGAAGTCTTAGATTCTAAGGACGTAAAGCAGACGCTGCACTTGAAAACGGATAGACTGTCTCTGTCTCTATGAATTATCACTGGTATCCTCAGCGCAGGGCTAGAAGCTGGGAAGTAGAATCCGTCTGCTTGATATTATTCTCCGTAGAAGGTCCGCTCGCTGGGCCGACGGTTTCCCCGACCCGACGCCAGCCCAAGAGGGCTAGCCCGACCGGCCGACAATGGACTATGCGCGCTCCGCGTCTCTGCCTCGAGCCTCAAGGTCCGAGTCCAAGTCTTTGTGCTCTCCTACATATATAATCCCTCGCCGCGCCGTCCCTTCTCCTGCAGTCCATGGTTGCGGATCTGCGACGCTTCGAACGGCCTGGCGCCGGGCAGCATGATCGCTTTCGACTATGAAGACTCGCCCGATCTTCCCCGCGGGCTTGAGACGTCGCGCGTCCGGTGCTGCCTCTGCTGCGAACAGCAGGGCCAGCGGTTGCCGTGGCGGCACGGACGATAATGGCATCTCGCGGATATACTATGAGCTGTACAGCCGGCGGTTGGTTTCCCTCCGTCCGGTTTCCGACTTTCCTGTTTTCTGATCGTGTATGTGCAGTACCGGCCGTGGCAGCGGTAATGGATACCACACCGTCCTCTCCCGGAGAAGAGCCCCCGGGGCTCTTGGATCCCCCGTTACTCAACGTCCGCTCCTGAATTCTACGTGTGCACGACCGTTTTCATGCTCCGCATCGCGCGCTCGTCGCGCGCCGGACGATGGAGAGGAGTTTGACGACCTGGAAGAGCTCGAGGATTTCGAGGAGTTCAACGAGTCTGACGAGTTCGACGACCTCACGGCAATGATTCGGAACCGAAAGACTGGGAAAGCTCCTCAAAAAAGTCTGTCGGCTCAGGAGGAACTGCGTAAGATGAGCGCCGCCAATCGGCTTACCGGATCTGAGGCCCAAAGAGTCGCGAGATTCATGCGCGAACGCCGCCGGATCGAGTCCGCACTGGCTGCGCTTCCGCCGTGGAGTGCAGCTGTCGAGGAATACTGCACACTCAAATACGCCGAACTGGAGGCCGGGCTAGCCCGGTGTGCCCAGCTGAATCGTCAACTGGAGCATGAATATTGCCAGATCAGATTCGCCAAAGTCCCGGAGATCGAGGCCAGTGTGGCCTGGCTTGTCGAGTCTGTCCCGGAATTCTCTCGCGAGTTCCGCAGGGCAAAATTCGCACTGGATGTCGCGACCGTCGAGTTCAAGGTGGCCTTGCTGGCCGACTCATCCCGCGAGTTGGAGCGCGAGCTGCGCGAAGAATTCCTCGAGCCGCGGGCGTCTGCCAGAAGGAAGATCGACGACCTCTTGAACCCGGTGATCGCCCTGCACGAACATTATATTCAACTGAAAAGAATGTTTGAACCAGTCCTCGACAACGGTTATCTCATCAGACGAGATCTTTCCCTGCTGGCGCATCACGCGCATGAGATTCCGGAACGTCGGACAGCCTATAAAAGGCACATGAATGCCATTTCCCGAAGTTTAGGGGCGCTCTCCGCAGAAGGTCATTATTTTCGATTCTGGCACCTACTCCGAAAGAGAATGGAGAGCTCATGTGCCGCTGCATGGTATCCGTCCCTGTTACGTGCGTATGCTACGTTTCCGCACGAAACGAAAGCCAAGGCATTCCAAGCGTCGTTAGCAGCCTTGGTTTCCCCTGAGGGCGACAGAAAACCTTCAAATTTTGGACTTGATGATTATTTGCCGGTGTATATCAAACTCCTGCAGCGATTCTATCTGGAAAGGCTGGGAATGCCGCAGCCGCCGCGCAGTCCGAAGTTAAACATTCAATGGAGACAGTTGGACGTCATGGCACCTTTCGATTTGGTCATGGCCACGGCATCCACTCTGGCAGATGAAGTTAAAGCCCTGCGCATAAGCCTGTCCTTTTCGTTCCCCAACCTATGGTCCAAGTTGGACCCCACGACCCGTTCGAGACACCGCGAAACACTCACAGAATTCCTCATTGGCTTTTTAGAGCACCGCTCGTCATTCAACGACCAACTGGAACTTTTCAGGGCCGTTAACTGGATGCGATTGCTCTCCGAGAACAGGCTCCATGCGCTGGGCGAACCAGACACGAGCCGAGAAAGGGGGCTGTTCACCGTACCGAAGCCTCTGAGTCAAGATCCTGGGCATTTCATCCAATGGACGCTCGATATCGATGCAGAAATTAAGGCATCGGGGCTAGCGCAACGTGAAATAGTTGCCCTTCAAATCGCGGCGAAACAGCAGGCAGATCGAGGAGAGTCCGAGACGCTGCCAGATTTCGAGGAGCAGCAGACAGCCAGTGAGATCTTTACGTTGGATCTGGGGTCGGATATAGTCCCAAGCCCAGAGACGCTACCGCAGCCCTCCCAGCCTGCGTGTCTTCCACAGGCTTCTCGGCGGCAGCGTCGGCGCCTAGCCGGTCGTCTCAAACCGGCCGTTGCTGCCAAGAGCAGCCATCCGAGGGACCAAGGTATCCCGGCATCAAGCGCGAGGAAGGCCAAGGCTGCTGTACCTTCAAAGAAGCGCGAACACCGGACGCGGCGGAGTGTGGGTTCTCCTGCAGCCCCAGTTCACAAAGGCTTCACCTCCAGCTCTATTCTCCGGCCGAAGTGGCCGCTGGCATCCCGCCTGAACACTAAGCCGGATAAGCCAAACGCCGCCCGCGGATTTTCATCTTTGTCGTATAAGTCCGGTCCATGGAAATTCGGCACTGAATGGCTCAAAAATCTTGTCCAAGTTAGCACATCGACTCCGAGGGAGGCGGGGGACAGCGACGCCAAGGAACCTTCCTCGCAGCAGTTTCCGAGTCCTGGGCGTCAGCACGCTGACATCGCGCAGCCTGCTGAGGCGGCCAAGTGGACAGCCGCAAAACCGGAGCCTGTCATCCGAAAGGTCCCAGCGTCATCCAAGGGCAGTGAGAGGCCGCAGTTCTGGAGCCACAATCTGTGGAAAGGGCCAGGCCAGGAACTGCCAGTCCACTACTGCAGGACTCTCAAGAACACAGAGAACGTGGCCAGGTACTTCCTGGATAGTGAGGTGGTGGGCTTTGACCTCGAATGGAGGTCTTCGGCCTCGAACTCGGCCCCCATCCAACAGAGACTCTCGCTCATACAGCTGGCAGACGAGAACCGGATCGCACTCTTCCACATTGCGCTTTTCAGACCGGCGGAGACGCTGGACGATCTCGTCGCTCCCTCTCTCAAGAAGGTGCTCGAGTCGCCTGCCATCACCAAGGTCGGGGTCAACATCGCGGGGGATAGCACACGCTTGAAAAAAACCCTGGGGATCGAGGCTCGCGGCCTGTTCGAACTCAGCCACCTCTACAAACTGGTGAAGTACGCGCAGACGAACCCGAGACTGATCGACAAGCGAGTCGTGAGCCTGAGCGTGCAGGTCGAGGAGCATATGGGCCTGCCGCTGTACAAGGACGACGACGTCAGGCAGAGCGACTGGACGAAGGCGTTGAATTATCGTCAAGTTCAGTGTAAGTAGCCAGGAACAATATCCATGGATATCGCGCATGCGTATTATAACTAAACCGCGCTTTGTTTCTACGCAGATGCCGCCACGGACCCATATGCCTGCGTGTGCCTGTTCAACGTCATGGAAGAGAAGAGGAAGGCACTAAATCCGACGCCTCCACGGCCCGCTCATCTCGAGTTGCGCCTTCCCATCCGCCTCGCCGATAGCACGGCGGTTTCGAAAAAAGGACGATGCCCAGGAATTACAAATGGGACGGCGGTTGAAAACGCTGTCGAGGAAAAAGAACCGATCAGAAGCTCTGCCTAGTGATTGCTGACGTTTCTTTTTTTTTCCAAAATGATAGACAAGATGTTGGAGAACAAGATTTCATGATAATACCCTTTTATACTCCTGTCTTATGTCTGCTTGTTTCTACCACGAAAGATGTCATGCATTAGTAGAGTATCTAGTTCTCGACATCATAGATTCACATGGATATCCATTCTTCAATAATAAGCGTGTCTGGGTCCTGGATTCATTGCTATCTTCACATTACACATTGAGTAGCACGGGTATATTAACGTTGCAATCTATCAGGTCACAGACAATGCAAATGGAACTTGACAAACATTGTACATACATTAATCGATAGAAGGATCCCTGCCCAAAACGCCTGCAAATGCTCGGAAAAAAAAATACTATCCCCTCAGCGGTAGCACCTTGGACGCCAGCACCTCCTGCCGACACAACGGACACTCGGGCTTCTCGCGCACCCAGTCGCGCACGCACGTCCAGCAGAACACGTGCCCGCACGTCGTCACGCTCGGGTCCTTGTACGGCTCGAGGCACAGCGTGCACTTGCGCTGCTGGCCCGCGGGGATCCACGGCAGCGCGGACGGGTCCGCCGCGAGATCGTAGCGCGGCGTGGAGGCCGGCAGCAGCGGGATGGACGGCGGATGCCGCACCGACGAGAGGAGGGAATCGTCCTTGCGCCGCGGTTCTGCCGTCGGCTCTTCTTCTTCCTGCACGGATGCCAGCGTCTGCCGGACGTGGATGAACCCCTGCACCGCCATCTGCAGGACCATCAGCACGCCCAGCACCTCGTACCCGACGCGCTGCTCGTTCTCCTCGATCCGCTTGGTGAAGACGTAGCGCAGGCCCCAGAGGCGCTTGGAGAGGTGGTAGTAGGAGCCCGTGAAGTAGAAGGTCGCGAGGCTGAGGGCGTAGACGGGGGACAGCGAGGTGATCGAGTCGAGGTGCTCCAGAATGTACGACTGGAAGCGGAGCTTCGTGAAGAGAGACTTTTTCCGCGCGGGTTCCTTCTCCTTCAACGACGACGTAAGCAGGTTACCGTTCTGGATCTTCGCTCGCTGCCGCGCGATGCTCCGCTCCAGCTTCACGCGCAGCCGCCGCCGCAGCGCGGGCAGGATCCGCTGCAGCATCCACGGCACGACGATGCTGCTCAGGATATACCCGGCGCGCCGCACGAGCGATGGCAGCTGCAGCGTGTCGTCCTCGAGCTGCACGACGTCGCAGTACTCCTCGCCCAGCGTGCGGTTGCCGAGCAGCGTCGTCAGCGAGAAGTATAGGATCTCCGTCAGGTGCTTGATCGCGTCCGAATGCGCGTGCGCGAACCGGGCCCCCCGTAGCGAGCGCACGATCGACTGCGCCTGGCTGGCAAGGTTCCCTGTAATGAAGGCGTCCTTCTCGTGCGAGCGGATGATGTCCGGTGACGTCGCGAAGGGGTAGAAGTGCGAGGCGGGAGCGGGACTGCTACTCGCGGGTGCGGAGTCGTCGTCCGCCATGATGAAGGCACTCCCTTTAGAGAAAAGGAAGCTTTCTTAGGAGCAAGCAGGAAGGTCGAGGGAGAGCTGGACGCTGTCGTCCCCGAGGTCGGACGGGCGTCGCGTAGGTCGGACGGATCACTCCCGGAGATACCAGCGGAGTCCGGGGTACCGACCGACACGTGACTTACCTCGGCAATCTCCACGTGATCTCCGCGGCCCGCCGCAGCCGGGGGCGCTCACGTGACTGTCCCGTGATGCTCCGCGCGGCTGCGGCTGGCGCGCCAGAGGTCGGGATGCCGGGGCGCGGGAGATATCTCATCGAGCTTCCGCAGTTGGACCTCTGTCTCGTGGAGTCTTTCCTCACCCCAGTCACTCTTTACACTTCCTGTCGGGCAGCATCTGTACACAGACCCTGGATTCCCCAGCCCGCGCCGAGGCTCAATGGGAGGATGGAGAAGCAACGCGTTCCGCTGTCGGAGCTGGATAGCTTCAGTCGTTTTCTTCCCCTGCCGTATCGCGTGGCTGTGATACTGGTTGCCGGTGTGTTCCCTTGTTCCTGAAAAGGCGATTTGGATCAAACCAAGTTAACGTCTTCTAGGCTTCTGGGGCTGGGGAATCAACCTCCATTATCTTTATCTGTCGAAAATAGTAGGTCTTGCTCTCGAAAAAAAAAGATAACGTGCGCTGAATGTTGTATCAGGATGTTCCCGCTCTCATCCGATACCCCCCTCGCCAATCCCCGAACCAAAAGCCTCACCACACCTCTGCGTACCATCTCGCGACCCTCCTGACCGTCCCGCTGGTCTTTTCCCTGCTCCTCTTCTGGGCGATCACCCATGGCGCCCCCGACCTGGTCAAGTCGTGGGAGATCATCCCGCAGAGCTACCTCTTCGTCTTCATAATCCTGCTGCTCTGGCCCTTCCACCGCCTCTCGCGCTCCGGGCGCTACCGGTTCGTCATGTCCCTCAAGCGCGTCAGCCTGGGCGGGCTGGCGGAGACGCAGGACGGCAAGTTCGGCGACATCCTGCTGGCGGACGCGCTGACCAGCTACGCGAAGGTGTTCGCGGACCTGTGGGTCAGCTTCTGCATGTTCTTCTCGCGCGGCACCACGTGCACGGGCAAGCCGGACCGCACCTGCGGCGGGGAGGCCCTGATCCCTATCATCATCGCCGTCCCGAGCCTGATCCGGCTGCGGCAGTGCCTGATCGAGTTCCTCCGGGTGCGGCGCGCGGGGTACAGGGGCGACGGCTGGGGCGGACAGCATCTGGCCAACGCGCTCAAGTATGCGAGCGCCTTTCCCGTCATCGCCCTGACGGCGCTGCAGCGGAACTACAGTCCGCTCAACGTGGGAGGCATGAGCGAGATGCAACTGCGGCAGCTGTGGTATGCATAACCTTTTTTTATGCTTTCTATAGAAACAACTCCACTGATCGACGGACAGGGTCTTCTTCTCCCTCATCAACTCCAGCTACTCCTTCTACTGGGACGTCGCCAAGGACTGGGACCTGACCCTCTTCTCCGCCGCGCGCAGCGATCCCGAATACCCCTTCGGGCTGCGCCGGCACCGCGCCTTCCACTCCGACAGGCTGTACTACGGCGCCATCGTCATCGACCTGATCCTGCGGTTCACCTGGCTGAGCAAGCTCTCGCCGCGCCTGGAGCGCCTCAACGAGGTCGAGGGCGGCATCTTCCTGCTCATGTTCCTCGAGGTCGTGCGGCGGTGGATGTGGATCTTCTTTAGGGTCGAGACGGAGTGGGGTGAGTATTATTCCTTCTTTTGCATTCTGCATCTCTGATAGCGCAAGTCTTGCTAACAGTTACTTCAGTCAGGAACAACAGGGGCCCCGCCCCGGATGACATCCTTCTCGGCGAGTTTACCGGCAAACGGGACCAGGATTGATTTTATCCTGTTGATTGTTAATTAATGGCGGTGTTCCACCCTGTAGAATACCACACACACCCGCAACCGCATGCCTCACATGCATACATACTTAATCTCTGAGTGAGCAATCAACACAATCAACGACTGACTGATGCTGGGCGAAGCTCATTTTCTCTTTTCGTTTCCTCCTTCTTCTTCTTATCTTATTCCCCCTGTTTGATACAGATGTATACCCTTACCTCCTATTTCAGATACCATAATTCATTTTATAGACTTCCTTTTTCCCTTTTTTGGTTTTATTTCTTTCTCTGTTCGTCAGTTTCCGCCCTGCCTGGACATGGATATGGATATGGATCTGGATCTGGAACCAGCTGGGCTGGTTGGGACGGGACATGGCAGGGCGGGGTCCTTGTTAAGGTTTAGATTAGATCAAATAGATTAAGTGAATAGAGTGTGCTGTTTGTCCTTGTGTTTGTCTTTGTGTTTATGGTATGTCATGTGCAATGAATATTTCCTTTCCCAGTCGATCGTATAGTACAGTACGGCATACAGTGCCTTGTGTGACGGCGCTCAGTCATAGTATTATTAGCTAGAACTATGGTAGCTTGTCATGCAGAATCGAAAGCATGAGGGGAAAGGAAAGAATCTGCAGGGCTTTGTGTAGTGTGATATACGTAGGCGAGTAGGACCGGCAGTATCCCAGAGACAAAGGGATGCTCAACACCGCCTACCTTACTGCCTAGGTGTGCCGCGCCGTCACACCTTGTACTGTACTTGGATGTGTAGTACTTGGAGAGTATATAGATAAATAAATAGCCGTCACCGGCACTAGCACCAGCACCAGCAGGGCAGGCACAGAACTTGGCTTGGCTTCACTTTGCTTCGCTGAGCATGAGCATGAGCATGGAACATGAAACATGAAAGAGGACATATGTCGCATGTGCATCTACCTGTTGCCAGTGTTGTCGAGGGCCACTCTATTCTATAGATAGATTAGGTCAGTAAGGGGTCCTCCAGTCCCGCCGAAGTAAAAGTAGGTTAGGTTAGGTAGGTAGATTAGGTGCCTAGGTAGTATACTAGCAACCAAGATAAAACAAAAGCAAAACTTGATTCTGATCCGATCCGATCTGATCCGATCTCGATGCCTGATTCATTATCTGACGTACTTACTATACAGTACATACACATCTCAGTCTCAGGCTCTCATCTCATCTCATGTCATGCCATGTCATGAGCAAAGTAAAGCTAAAGCCAAAGTTTCGTTCAAAGGTCGTTCGTCCATTCAACCATGACCATATCATCGCCATTATTAAAAAGAAGAAAAGAAACATGCAAAAAAATAACCAGAGTTGGTTCTGTTCCCTTTCCGATCCATCATACCAGATCATGTCAGATCATGCCGTATCGCACCATATCCATTCGTAGGCGTATTCAAAGGTATCCGTATCCGTATCCTCATGTCAATGTCCTCGCCTTGCATTCCAGATCCCACCGTATCCGTGTCCGTTATCCATATCCGTAACCGTTGCCTCCGTCACGTCCCATAGCCAGTAAAACGTAACCGTGACCGTAACCGTAACTCCGTTGATCGCCTTGATAGGATAGGATATTTGTAGCTGAAGAAACAAGATTCATAAAATCCGAGGGAAAAAGGGAAAAGAAGATAAGCAAGAAGACAGGAAAAGCCGTGGTCATAAAATCGAGGAAAGAGGAAAAACCGCAGCGTCGATGTCGATGTCGATAAGACATCTCGAGATATCTCCGTCGTCAGAATTCAGATTGCAAAAGGTCCGAACTGACCGAACTCTGGATTCAGAAAACTCAGCGGTAAAAGACAGATCCGACGACGGCCATCGAATCGTTGACAAAGTCAAGCACGCGTCCCCTCTTGGTGAACTTGGTCTCGCGACCGCGCATGCGGCCGATGGGGATGTACTTTGGACGACCGCGTCCCCAGCCCTCCGCGCGGACGATAGAGACAGGGGCAAATCCGCAGGCGGTGCAGTGACAAAAGGCGCACTTCCTCTCGCCCGAGTTCTCTGGCAGCACGTTCAGGCAGTGCGCGCAGCAGTTCAGGGTCAGCACCTCCCGCGCCAGGTGCAGGAACCTGCGTCGGATCTCGAACTCCTGGATGGCGCGCTGCCACGTCCTGGTGAAGCCGGAATCCAGAGCGGTAAAGCCGAAGGAGTCCTCGAACGCGGCCTTTTCAAGGAACTTGCAGTAGCTATCTTCCGTGTCAATCCGGTCGATTCCGAGACTCTTAAACCATCCGCGGCGATACAGGCTTCTTTCGGGTGACGTCCGGGCCGCGGGCATCTTGTCTCGCGGATCTATAAACCAGTGGAAAGGGCATACGGAGGGACTATATTTGGGCGTAAACGCCTCACAAAACTTGCAGTCGGTCCTCTCGAGGAGGAACTTTTTGATCTCCTTGAGCGTCATGTCACGTTTGCCGCCATCGGCTTTGAACTCTGGGAGAAGGTCGGATTTGAAAAGACGAGCAAGGACAAGAGTCTTCAAACAGGTGCTGCCAAGGTCGGCGTCCAATAGTGGAATTGACTCGAAAAATGCTCGGCATGTATATCTCAGAACAACACGATCTGCAGGTTCCAAGAGTTCTGCAATGTAGTATAGCACATCCAGTGGCATATCTGTAATTCCAAGACGTTTTGACGGGGGTTCATCTCCCTCGTCAAGGACTTGGTCTCCGTTCTCCTCCTCCTGTTGAGGGATATGTTCTTTCGGTTCTTGACTTTCGTCTTTATTGATTCCGCTCTGCTTCTCTTGGGAAGACAATTTGAAGAGCATCGGGAAGAGCTTGGAATACAGGCGACTTTTGGAGATGATGATTTTGTTGTGGCCAACTGGGAGGGTCGTGCTGGTCGCTCCCTTTGCTGAGCCATTCTCGGCGGTCGGTTGCTCGCCCGCCTCATTGGATTGGACGATAACAGGGGTATCGACGCCAGCCATGATGATAATTTGGTTATCGCAAACGGACCAGAACAGGTCTAGACACTGTCAGACAACCGCAGAGATGTGTCGCGAGCAGAGCTCACTTGGGATGTGGTCCAAACTTGATTATCGCAGAGTCGTCGCGACAAAAGGGGCGTTGAACAAACGACAGCAAAACAGATGTCTTCAGCAGACCAGATGACACCAAATGCAGCAAAATTCGCGGTGAATTCGGACGGAAATCGCCAGGTAACGTGAGGTTGTCCAGTCTGAAGTGAGGGATCGGGAGACAGTGAAGGAAACCTAGCTGACGGCTTTATGCGAGATCTAGCGCTTGGCCCATTTGGGAAGTGTCAACAAGGAGTGACGCGGACGTCAGCAGCAGTCGCTGCCTGTGAGCGGGAGAAAGCCCTCAAATTCTGCGCAGGGCGCAAAGGGAAACGCATGGGAAGGACTGTTGACAGCACGTGACAGAGGGCTGGGGTCAATATCAAGACGTAGAGGGCTGCAAGGAACTATGCGGCTCCAGGCAGGACTCTGTGTCGTCTCATGTCCTTCAGACACCCCAGCAGGGGCGTCCCAAGGTGATCTCTGGAAAGCCGTGTTCTTCGATCAGAAGCACAGGCAGATGATAGAACAAATGTCAGAAGACAGATGGACTGTTAGAGTAGTTGTCCCTGGGAAAGCGAGATACGAGACTGGAAGCAGTGCTGATTATACGGGTTAGAGAAGAAAAGAAAAGTAGATGCTGAAAATCCTCGTCCGATTTGATGAGACGTTGCAACCAGCTATTGATATCACCTGAAAGGAGCTGAAGGAAAGAAACGGAATACTAGTCGGAATATGGATGGCTTCTCGCGTCATGATGATCACGCTGCGAGGCCATCCACATGTTCGTGGGAAAGGGGGTCGGACGTCTGCCCTCGAACACACTTCATCAAACTTCCACAGCGGTCATGCTTGGGCCTTCTTTTCTGTGACAAAGAAGCAGTAATCTCAGAAGACACGCTGACGATAAGGCATAGGAACAGAAAAACATTGATAGCATCTCAATCACTGTTAGCAGTTAAAGTGACGCTGCTCGATGACAGCCTCTTGACTTCGGCAAGGTTCTCGCGTGCGGAGGCCTCATTGGGCACCAGACCACCGCGAACTTGGGGAAATATGTATCCGCTAGTCGCACCCAAGGGACGGAGATAGTTCGCAGACTTCATGCGGATGTCTGCGAGTCGGTTTCGTGGTCGACGTCCAGGCAGGATGTTGAGAGAAGGTTGATGCACCCTGCGCTAGCGTCTTAGCTTTCGGCTAGCGACGATCCCGTACACGTGCTCCGTCAATGGCGTTCGAGCTATTCAAGGAGCCACCTCTCAAGACTTCTACGGAGTAAATCTTAAGATTAATCACTGGCAATAATGGTTACTCGGTTTCTTCTGCCATTCAATGCTTATTCAGTCTTCAGTCACTGTGGCTGGAACTCCCTTGGCTGTGCAGGGAGATGCCGGGGCGGCCCCGGAGCATCGCCAACCCGGTCTTCGCGCTCGCCTACGCTGCGATACTTCTGCAGACAGGAGATGACTCTTGAAATAATACACGGCTAGTAGCTTGCTACTTGGAGCCAGACATCTCTAGCAGGAGTAAAGGCCAGCAGAGCTACGTGGTGTTGAAGCTGCCTGCAGGCAGACATGTCCAGCCCGCTCGCTGCCTTAGTAATAATACATATCGGCCAACCTCAGTACCCATGGTCGCAACCCACACCCAACAGCAGATGTCCATGGATCACCTGCCGAAGTAGGGCTATAGATAGTGTCCTTGGTGTTATTGCATCCTAGGTGGTGTTGTAACTCGCGTGGTGCAGCGCGGGCCAAAAAAAACCAACCAAAAAACTACCTGGCCCCGTCTCGAACGGAGACCTTTGGTGATCGCGATAGACACCCTGGCACTCCTATCTCCAAATCGAGCCGGTAATGGGTAGAAAAAAAACTGGTAGCTTCTCTTTGATTGAGCGTGTCATCCTTAGTGCAGGGGCCATGCTAATCTTCTCTGTATCGTTTCAAATTGACCAAATGCCCGAAGGCAGTCGTGGAAGGATTAAAGCGAAATATAAGGGCTCCCGGGAGGTGTGGTGCCTCCCGCTGATTGGTCAGTTAAGCGAGGTCACGCACTGCGCAGAACACCTGACCAGGACACCTGGCGCACCGCATCGTTGCCGGCCAGATGAGGGAAAGAGGGGGAACCCTGGGGACGCTCGGGCTATTCCGATGATTGCCTGCATCCTTCACGTCTCGCAGTGCCAGCATGAAGATGCCACACCGCCAGAATGCGGTGTCGTGTGCCGTCCAGACGAGGAAGAGCGCAGGTCGAGAGTGGAAAAGGTGAGAAGAAAAAGATTACCACAGAGACAGACCCTCTGGGCCGTTTTGATTCCGCGTGGGATCCATGATTGAGGCTAAGTCTACGACTAGGGTAAGAGTACACCTCCGGCTGCATCCGGGCCTGGAGTCTCGGAGACTGATCGCGTGCGGTATCACCGCCACGGAGGGCGCGAACAGCCAAGCCTCGCGCGGTCGAGTCTTCGGCCGTCTTCCCCAGACGCCTCGTCCCACTTGTGCACGCCGTGTGTCCCGCCCGCCCTGGTTCCCTGGTCCTGCTGGTCGGCTTAGCAGCTCGCAAAATACCGAGGCTCTCCTCGCCGACAACCGACCGCGCCCCAGCAGCAGCTCCCCTGCGATGGCCTGTTCTCTCTTCTGCGTCTGCGGCGTGCAGACATAAGGGACGGCCCCTGTCGTGTCGATTTCCGCTTCATCTCTCTTCCTCTCGGACCTCTCCATCTCGTGGAACGTTACGAGCGCCGCAATGCCGACCAAATCCCTCTACCCGCCCATCGACATCCCCAATGTCGACCTCTGGACCTTTCTCTTCGAGCGCAAGGACAGGCCGTTCCCGGATGACAAGAGTTGGTCTCCCCCGGCTCTCCCAGAGTTGAAGCGGTTCGACCCGTGCTGACATCCCTGCAGTCATCTACCAGGATGCCGACACCAAGCGGTACTACACGTATCGAGATACCAGGGAAGCTGCCCTGGCCTTCGGCAAGGGCCTGAGGGCCGTCTTCGACTGGAAGAAGGGAGACGTGCTGGCGCTGTTCACTCCAAACTGCATCGACACCCCTGCCGTCACATGGGGCACCCACTGGGCGGGAGGCGTGGTGTCGCCCGCGAACCCGGCATACACGGTCGATGAGCTGGCCTTCCAGCTGAAGAACTCGGGCGCCAAGGCAGTGGCCACCCAGGTTCCCCTGCTACCGGTGGTCAGGGAGGCAGCCCGCAAAGTCGGCATCCCGGAGGACCGGATCATCCTCGTGGGAGACCAGCGGGATCCCGAGGCCCGCGTGAGGCACTTCACATCGATCAGGAACATCTCGGGCACGTCCAGGTACCGGAAGGCAAAGATCAACCCGGAAAAGGACCTGGCGTTCCTGGTGTACTCGTCGGGCACGACGGGTCTGCCCAAGGGCGTGATGCTCTCGCACAGGAACATCGTTGCGAACATCCTACAGGGCAAAGCGGGAGAAGGCGGGAACCTGACCTGGAACGGAGGCCTTGACGGCAAGGGAGACCGGATCCTGGCTTTCCTGCCCTTCTACCACATATACGGTACGATGTGATTCATCCCACTATCGGATCCATAGGGTTTGCTAACAGCAGCCTACAGGACTGACCGTTCTCATCCACCAAGCGATCTACTCCGGTCTCCATCTGGTGGTCATGCCCAAGTTCGACATAGAAAAGTGGTGTGCACATGTGCAAAACTACCGCATCACCTTCTGCTATGTCGCCCCTCCGGTCGTGGTGCTGCTGAGCAAGCACCCGGCCGTCGACAAGTACGACCTGTCCAGCCTGCGCATGATGAACTCGGGCGCGGCGCCGCTGACCCGCGAGCTCGTCGAGGCGGTCTACGCGCGCATCAAGTGCGGCATCAAGCAGGGCTACGGCCTCAGCGAGACCAGCCCGACCACGCACACCCAGCCGTGGGAGGAGTGGCGCACGAGCATCGGCTCGGTGGGCAAGCTGCTGCCCAACCTGGAAGCCAAGTACATGACGATCCCAGAGGACGATTCCGAGCCGAAGGAGGTCCCTGTCGGCGAGGTGGGCGAGCTGTACCTGCGCGGGCCCAACGTCTTCCTGGGCTACCACAACAACCCCACGGCGACGGCCCAGTGCCTGTCGCCGGACGGCTGGTTCCGCACGGGCGACGTCGGCTACCAGGACAAGGACGGCAACTTCTTCATCACGGACCGCGTCAAAGAGCTCATCAAGTACAAGGGCTTCCAGGTCGCGCCGGCCGAGCTCGAGGGTCTCCTGGTCGACCACGACGCCGTCAACGACGTGGCGGTCATCGGCATCGAGAGCAAGGAGCACGGCACCGAGGTGCCGCGCGCGTACATCGTGCGCAGCGAGAAGAGCAAGGCGTCGGGTGTCAGCGAGGAGGAGGAGGCGGCCAACATCGTCCGCTGGCTGGACGGCAAGGTCGCCTACCACAAGCGGCTGCGCGGCGGCGTGCGGTTCGTCGACGCGATCCCCAAGAGCCCCAGCGGAAAGATCCTCCGGCGGGTGCTGAAGGAGCGGGCGAAGGCGGAGGCGGCGCAGCCAAAGGCGAAGCTGTAGCCTGCTGCCTCTGGCTGCCGGTATTTTCATTTCGTTCACTGTAGTCATTATGTTTATGTGCTTCAGATCAAAGTCGTTATATAGCAAGCGTAGTTCCGTAGACAAGAGGTAGTCATTAGTAATATGACCGAACGCTGTGCCACTTGATGCTGCTGTCCATCCATGGCGGGCAAGGTGCAGTTGGTCTGACAGAAGTCTCGCAACCAATGATTCTCGCCTTGCTAGTTTGGTTAGATGCTTGCACAGCATGTACATGTACCGCAGACCTTCTTCTTCTTCTTCTTCTTTCTGATCGAATACCAGCGATTAAGTAATTTAATTGTCTCTGCTGTGATGTCCATGGTGTGCTGTAGTTATGGTGATGGTGATGGTGGTGGTTATGGTCATATTGCGGCTGCCGGACGGACAAATCTGTGGAGGGAGGATAGGTATTTTGTATATATGCTTGATGGTATGCTGGAGAGGCGTGGATGGTGTTGGGGCGGGAATTGAGGTTGGAGACACCTAGGTATTAATTCATGAGAATGGTGGGGATCTGTCCTTGGCTTCACAGGTAGGCCTTCTTCTGCCTATTCCAGTCAGCTGCCGGCACTCGAAAGAAGCGCAATATATTTTAGCAAGATCCCTATCTGGTTGGCTAAACGGATGAATTTGCGCGATATCCTCCAATTGCTGACGGAAGATTAGTAGTCGACGACTGAGGTAATCATATATATCTATTAGCTATTCAGTGCTCCGCACAAGGGCCAGGCTGATAACGCTATTCCTATCGTGGCGACTCGAGAGAGAGACATACGCCGCCAGGGACATCTCCGCAAGAGCCTTTCTTCCAACGTGATCATCCTCACCGGTGTCAATTATACTCGAGCAGGCTAGGCTGCTATCTCTCTTGTCATTTTTAGGTTATTATATCTTCTTTCGGACAGACACGCCCTATGTTATCGCAGCGACTCGAGCGCGGTGGGGTCACCCCGCAGCGGAACAATCTCCGGCCACGATGGGCATGGACACGGACTGGACGTGGGATTACGGTGCTGACATGATGCATGCCGTGGCGAACAATAGTAAACGACAGCTCCTAGCACGCCGAGAGCCTCCCCGGGAAAGACCCGAACTGTGCGGATCGATCGCAGACCTCGACCGTCGTTTGCTTTCTGGAGCTTCTGTACGAGGCGGACCCACGGGCGGCGTTTGCCCAAAACGGCATGTCCATCCTGGAAGCTGCGGGCCGGCCGCGATACGGCGGAGCTGCTCTATCGCCCATCTTTTCTGTACCCCATTCTGTCTGCCAGCCGGTTGATGCGCGGAGAGGGGCCTGCTTTAAAAGAGAGGGCCCGCTTCCTCCTGTGTCGTGAGACCAGCTTCTTCTCTTCTTCTCAGCCAGAGGTCGTGAGGTAGCATGTATCCCAGGATGTCCTCGTCTTCGGAGCCACAGGCGACCAGCCTGCACCCCTTCGACCCCATCACGCCTGGAGAGATCCGGCTGGCGGTCAAGATCCTCGAGGCGACCTTCCCGGGCGTCCCTCTGCGCTACAAGCGCATCGACGTCCAGGAGCCCGTCAAGAAGGATGTCATCCCGTACATCGAGGCGGAGCGCCTGGGGAAGCCTCTTCCCCCCAAGCCGGCGCGCGTGCTGCAGACGCTGTTCCACCGGCTCGACAATGGCGCGTTCTACAAGGCGCTGCTGAACGCGGACACCAAGAGCGTTATCTACGCGAAGGAGCTGCCCAAGGATGTGCAGGTCAGCTTCAAACACTCGTATGTCTTTGGACAGGACTGACGATTTGATCCTGCAGGGCCCGGTCGACGTGGACGAGATGATTGAGATAGAGCAGCTCTGCCTGCGGCATCCTGCCGTCCAGGCGGAGATCGAGAAGCTGAAGCTGCCCCCGGGCACGACCGTCTGCAACGACCCCTGGATCTACGGCGCAGACGACCCCAACGAGACCCGGCGGCTCTTCCAGTGCTACATGTACATCGTCGAGGTCGACCATCCCCAGAACAACCACTACTCGCTGCCGTGCAAGTTCTCGCCGGTCTTTGACGGCATCACCCGCGAGCTGGTCCGCATCGACTACCTGCCGTCGGGCGTCAGCAGCCAGGTGGCGCCGACGCAGCCGTGGAAGCCGGTCAAGACGGTCCAGTACGCCCACGATCTGCTGGACGAGCCGCTGCGGACGGACCTCAAGCCGTACATCGTCCAGCAGCCCGAGGGGCCTTCCTTCACGGTGGACGGAAACGTCGTGAGCTGGCAGAAGTGGCGGTTCAGGGTGGGATTCAACAACCGCGAGGGTCTGGTGCTCTACAATGTGACGTTCGACGGCCGGAACGTGCTGTACCGCATCGCGATCTCTGAGATGACCGTCCCGTATGGAGGTGAGTGTCCCCCGCGAGAAGAGACGCCCTTTGCTGTAGCCAACGTCTCTAGACAGACCCCCGCAGACCCTACCATCGCAAGCAGGCCTTCGACGTGGGCGACGTCGGCTTCGGTATCACCGCGAACGAGCTGTCTCTGGGATGCGACTGTCTGGGCCATATCAAGTACTTTGACGGCTACCGGACCGACTCCAAGGGCAACCCGGTGCTGCTGAAGAACGTCATCTGCCTGCACGAGCAGGACAACGGCCTGCAGTTCAAGCACACCAACTACCGCACCTCCGCGACGACCGTGGTGCGCAACCGCCAGCTCGTCGTGCAGATGATCTGCACCGTCGCCAACTACGAGTACATCTTCGCGTACATCTTCGACCAGGCGGCCGGCATCGAGCTCGAGGTCCGCGCGACGGGAATCCTGTCGACCATGCCCATCGACAACGAGGACGGCACCACCGTCCCCTGGGCCACCAACGTCGGCCCGGGCGTCGCGGCCGCCTACCACCAGCACATGTTCTCGCTGCGCATCGACCCGGCCATCGACGGGTTCAAGAACACCGTGTACTACGAGGACAGCGTGCCGATGCCCGAAGGCCCGGACAACCCGTACGGCGTCGGCTACGTGACCCAGCAGACGGTCATCAAGACCTCGGGAGCGGCCGACACGTCCGTCGAGCGGCACCGCGTGTTCAAGATCCGCAACGACGGCGTCATCAACCCGGTCACGCGCAAGCCGGTCGCGTACAAGCTGCAGACGGTGCCGAGCCAGATGCTCCTGATGGGGCCCAACACGTTCAACTTCAAGCGCGCCGAGTTCGCGACCCGCCCCATCTGGGTGACCAGGTACCAGGATGACGAGCTGTACGCGGCGGGCGAGTTCACGAACCAGAGCAAGCGCTCGAGCGGCGTCGAGACCTGGGTCCAGCGCAACGATCCCACGGAGAACGAAGACGTCGTTGTCTGGCATAGTAAGTCTCCCCTGCAGAATGCAGCAGAAACTTATCCAGTGCAGATCCTGGGCTAACGCAACGCAGCATTCGGACTCACACACAACCCCCGCGCGGAGGACTTCCCCATCATGCCGGTGGAGCGCATCAGCGTCATGCTCCGCCCGGACGGCTTCTTCACCAAGAACCCGGCCCTGGACGTCCCGCCGTCCAACCAGGCCTTTAACAAGTCGACGCTGCACCAGGACAATTCTACCGGCACCGCTGGTGCGGCTGGCGCTTGCTGCGCCGGCGGGAATAACAGCAAGGCAAGGCTGTACAGGCGAGTAGACTAATGAGTAACATGGGTAGATGTCTACGATTGTTGATGATGTTTATTTGTATTTATCCAAGCTGAGTGCAGTACATGTGCTGTACTGTACATACATACGCGTATGTGTATCTACTACGAGTGGTGTATAGATGAATATGATGATGATGAAAGAACAGAGAGTCTTCACTATCAGACTAGAGACTACAGACCTACTTTCAATGAATGGATGACTTTCCATTCCCATTCCCATTTCTATTTCACAGGGATCAATTATGGTCGTAATTAATTAATTAATTAATTCATACACAGTACTGTACTGTACATTGAGTATGTATGTTGTATGTATGTATGTATGTACAGTATGTATGTACAGTATCTCCTGTCAGGACCAGGACCAAGACCACTGTTATGGACTAGTAAGGAGGTCACGTGATGGATCGTCTACGATCCATTTCCATGATCCAATTCCACGATCCAATTCCACGATCCAACCCCATGATCCAAACCCATGATCCAAGACTATGATCCCATTCTATGATCCAGGAACCCAGGAAGACAGCATGTATATAAAGACGCTCCTTTCAGACAGATTCCGACCCTCGTGGTCGACTCACGTAGCAACCTGTCATATAGGCATTGCTAGTAACACAGGTCTATTCTTGCTTTTATATTGCTCACCCCCTTGTTTCTTGTCTTCAAGATAAACCAACGACCCCTTTAGGTCTAGTTATCTAGGCCTGTCGTTACAACCACAACCAGAACTGCAATCAGATCCATCATGCTTCATGCATGAATGAGATATGATATGGTCGATCAGATATAATATGAGGAGGGGAGGAACCCTTAGGGGTGTTTGTTATGGTGGTGGTGGTGGAACCCTAAGTGATATGTAAGTAGATATAGGTTTAGCTCAGGGTTAGTTAGAGAGATAGATAGGTACAGTACATACATACAGTACAGTACAGTATCGGCCGGGCCTGGGCTGCTTTCTCATTCTCCTTTTCTTTCTCTTTCTCCTGCAGATAGACATAGCATGACAGGACAGGACTGGACTGATATTGACAATAACTGATTGATTGACTGTAAGAACAGAAAACTCAAGTTGCTCTGTGTGTGTGAGTGTGTGTGTGCACCAGGCCTGTGTGTTGACTAACCTATAAATAAATGACTACTGTGCTGCGCTGTACTGCATGCAGTGGACACCACCACCACTACTACATAGACACCTTGATCCCTATTCAGCAGCATATATATGCAAATTGACATTGTGCATGCATATACATATACATATGCACCTATGTATGTACCTATCCACCTACGTAGGTATATTATGTATCTCATCTGAGGAGGAGGAGGAGGAGGAGGAGGAGGAGGAGGCGAGTATACAGACAGAGGTACATACATACAGATACAAGCAGAGAGAGAGAGAGAGAGAACAAAAAGCACATTCATAATCTACCTTCCCCCAAAGATGTATGTGTCCTGACAGACCAAAAATAATGCCGTGGACGCAACTTCAATCAGAATAATAAACCCCATCGACCGATCAACCAGACCGAGCCAAGAAAAGGCTATATAGTATAGATGTCAATAGATCCAGCGACTCAACCAATCAGTCAATCGAAACAGAGACGCTCATGACAGAGGGATGAACTAGACTCGGGTAACCCCCGAGCCACAAAAACAAAATGTTTTAGAATGCCTAAAAAATGGAGAGTAATGAGACATCCATCTTATCCAGAATTCATATTATACCAGTATGCAAAACAATCTTCGTAATTACGGACAGCCGCTCATCTGTGCCCGTGGTTCTGTCCGGGAGCGTGGCTCTCAAACAGATCCTCCAGATACGCGCTGGGGGCTCTTCCCTGCGGCGGGGAGTTGATGTTCAGAGTGCTGGTCGACGCACCGGCATGGTGGGACAGCCTGGTATTGCTGTTATACGACCCCTCGTTCCCCCTGCTGGGAGGCAGGTTCGGCGAGCCGGGCGGGCTCGGGCCAAACGACCCCGTCCGGGTGTAGCCCTGCGACTGCGGCCCTCCCATGGCCGACGCGAGTCCGAGGCCGCCGGACGGGACGTGCGACATGCCCGGTCCGCCGCCGGGCGTGGAGGCGTTCCCGGGCGCGGCCGCGGCGTAGTACCCAGCAGGGAGATAGGTCGACCCTCTGTTGAGGTTGACGTGCGAGCCTGCGCTTGCCGTCGGCGAGTAGAACAGGCCGCTGCCGGTGGTCGGCATCTTGGGAGGCGCGTAGCTGCTGCGGGTGTTGGTGCTGCCGCCCAGCTTGTCCAGGGACATGGTCGAGCCGGCGCCCTCGGGGTAGATGCTCGACTTGCGCTTGTTGGGCTTGAGGAGGGTCTTGGTCTCCGACTGGGAGTGCAGCATGGCGGCACGACGGACGGAGCGGTTGACGGACCATGCGACGAGCGCGCGCCATGCGAGCACGGCCAGCCCGATCAGTCCCAGCGCTGCGCCCACGGCGATGAAGACGGTGCCCTCGGGGAGGTTCGACTTCTGCATGTACGGGGCATTGGCGGTCGGGGGGACCGTCGGAGGGGGGTAGTGATAGTCAGCAGTGCTGGTGGACAGGGTCGGTAGGGTGGGCAGGCTGTTGCTGTTCGTGGCAGTCGTAGTCGCAGTCGCAGTCGCAGTCGTCAACGCCGGCAGGTCGTCTGTCGTGGTTGCTGTTGCGTCTGTCCCTGTGGTCCCTGCCGTCGTCGCTGTAGCAGCGGTTGTCGCAGCCGCTGTGGTCGCGGTGTCTGCGTTATCGGTGGTGGTCGGAAGAGAGGGGAGGTCATCATCCTGCGCAGCAACCCGAGTGACCGTCAAGGTGAGCAGCAGCAGGGCCAGCAAAACGGCAGGCCGGCTGCCCAGCTTGCCCCGAGAGAGTCTCATCGGGGTGTCTGATCGATCGAGGGTTCAGGCGGGGGGTTGCAATGCGTCCACTGGGCGAGTGATAATCCGCTCTCACGGCACTAACATCTATACAGAATTGGAAACAGGCACAGAACAATGAACGAGCAGAGCGGACGATAGATTGTTCCTCGATCCAATCGTGGGGTGGGTGGTCGTCGGTGCGAGCGCAGGCGGCCCAAACAAGCAGGACAAAGGTCAACAGACAGCAGACGAGCCGCAGGCGGGATGGCAGATGTAAAAAGAAAAAGAAACGAGAGAGCGACGGAGGCTTTGGAAAAACGAGAGTGAGGCCAGCGACCTGGGCGAGGGGAGAGGCTGACAGTTCCTGCGCTGCGTCGCTCTCCTGCCCCTGTAGAGGCGGAGCCGTCCCCATCGGGTATCGCGACCGGTCACGTGGGGGATATATTTAGCCTGAAGCCAGCCACCAGAATCAGACTACGCGAAGAACCATGTGGGTGAACCGTATATAGATAAAGCAGGTTTCGATGTTCTTAATATCGCAGTGAGCATATCGAAGCTCAGTCATCACACATACGCTAGAGACAGAGTAGGGAAGCCATACACATGCATTGATCACCTCGGAAATATCATATAATCAGAACCGCAGACGTATACCTAAGTAACCAACGAAGATGTAGAGACGAAAACTAGAATACAGACTCATCCATCACTGCTGCTTCTTCTGCGCACCCGGAGCCGTGTCCCTCTCAAAGGCGGCGTACGGAACCTGCAGACTCGTGAGGGCCGTGAGCCCGACGTAGAAGATGGCCAGGCAGACAAAGACGGCGAGAAGACCCATGAAGATGCCTGATAGTCATCAGCACGACGCAATCTTCAAACAACATTACATTACAGTTCAATTGACACCGGACGACATACCTGGTGTGACAAACTGGTACCTTTCAAACAGCGACCCAGACCGGCTGTCCGCAGACTCGACCCGACGGGCATGCGCAGCATAGTCCCGCTTGAGCTCCACGTGGACAGGGTCCTGGTACACGATGCCGATGCCCTCCCCCTCCGCCGACTCGTACACGACAGAGCCGGACGTGCCGTCGTTCGGATACTCCCTCGGGGAGGTGACGTAGAGGAGCGTGTAGCTCTGCGACGGGAGCCGCTCGATGATGTCCGCGAGGAAGCCGTCTGCAAGCCGTCAGCCGTGCTGCAGAAGTACGCTAGGTGTTGTTTTCACCACGCACCGTTATCCACGAGCTGCTCCGCCCGGTTCGACCCCAGCGGGAGCATGGGGAACGCAACGTTGATGATACGAGGACCCTTCTCGAACGTCGACGGGTAGGATCCAGCTATAAAACGTCAATCCTCCCGTCCAAACCACCTTGACTAAATAGCCAGGAACCTACTTGACGCATCCACATCCGTCGTCTCCACACCGCATCTCTCCCTCAGCACACCCCGCGCGTACTCCGCATCCATGACCCCCACGACCTCCGCGACGGTGAAGTTGGACCGGATCGCCGCATCCCGGCCCAGCACCCTGTCGCGCAGCCGGGGCGCAGACCGGCGCGTGGAGAAGTCCCGGGCGTGCACGCCCGGTTGGGTCGCGATGACGTAGTAGTCCGTGGGACAGACACTCAGCTTCGAGGCGACGTCGTCGAGGAGGGAGGTGGCGGTCTTGATTTCGGACGAGGTCGTGAGCATCCTAGTCCCGGCTTGTCAGCTGTCGTCTGCCACATACTTGTCATCTGCGTCCGCCGGACGGCATGACATAATGTGGACTGTATATGAATGTGATAAAACAGGACATACTTTGCCGTAGACGCGAAGAAGAACGGGGAGGTATCCCTGTAGGCCTCGACGGCCACCGCGCCGCTGAACGCGAGCAGCCCGACGGCCTTGGCCAGAAGATGCATGGTGGTCCTGTCCTGTCCTGTCCGTCCCGTCCTTCTGGTGCCTTGCTCGCTTGATTTCCTTGCTTGGAAGAAGCGCGGACAAGGCAAGTTTCTCTGCTTTCCCGTCCGCCGGGCGTCGGTTGATGTTCGAGTCGAGTTGGATATGCTGACGCTGGCCCGGGGCCGAAGGCGGTCAACCAGGTCGACCAACCAGGCTTGGCGAGGGGAGGGAGGAGCTTGCACGCCGCCGTCGCAGGTTTAGCAAATCTGCAGGGAGCAAAGAAATAATAATAAACTCCAGAAACAACAACAATATAATATTAATTTCTTTTTTTTGAAAAAAGAATTACCAGCCATGGGACCCCAATCAAAACGACGCAAACTCAACAGCCACGGCAGCAGCAAAAACAGCACGAGAATCGAAGAGATCACCTTCGACCCCGTCGCCCGGCATGAGTTCCTCACGGGCTTCCACAAGCGCAAGATGGCGCGGATGCGGCACGCGCAGGAGGTCGCGCAGAAGAAGGCGCGGGAAGAGAGAAGATTGGAGCGGAAAAAGGTGTGTTATCTATCATTCTCCCACTTGTCAGGTTAAAATATGTTATTTTTTTTTTTTCTCACACGGTCTAACGTTGTCTAGATCCGCGAAGAGCGACAGGCAGAGTTCCAGCGCGCCATGGAGGAGAGCCGGAGACGGATGAAGGAGCTTACGGGCGACAGCGACGACGAGTCTGTGAGCAATTCGGGCGCTGAAGAAGAAGAGGACGAAGAATGGGAGGGTTTTGCAGAGCCCCCGCCGGTAGACTACGAGGCCGAGTACATCGACGAGGACAAGTATACTACGGTTACGGTGGAGGAGATGGACCCCTCGAAGGAAGGACTCTATAGGATAGAACAGGACTCAGATACGGATACGGGGGCAAGCGCTCAGGGCGAAGGGGATGAGGATAAAGGGACTGCTGAGACGGCTGCGGATTCCAAGACACCAAAAACTGGCAAGACGGATAAGCCGAAGAAGAAGAAAAAGAAGTTCCGCTACGAAACCAAGGAGGAGCGCAAGCTCACGCGGCTCAAGGAGCGGTTGAGTAAGCGAAGAAAGGCCGAGGCGCGGCGGCGGCGATGATATATATCCATGCAGTCGCAGTCGTGTCTGCTTCAGAATTCCGGATGGAAGAATATACCAGGGCAATTCCATTAATCACGCTCTGTACCACAGAAGTATGGTTGCAGGGCGACACGGTGGGAAGGGGAATATGTAGTAAGGCGACCCAGATATCGACCGAGGGTAGGACAGGCCTGACAAGCGGGAGGAAGAGATGGATTAGGCTGTCTGCAGAGCAAAAAGAAGATGAATATGTCCCAAATGTGCGCGAAGAATCGTTGGCAGGAAGGCGGAAACCGGCATGTGCCGACACGCCACACCCATGTACATTACGTCCCTTAGACGTTGCTGATAGACACCTCCAGATCGTGCAGCTCCTTCTGCAGCTCCGCGTACTTCTTGGCCATCTCCTCGTACTTCTGCTCCCACTGGTCGCGGGCCGCCTCCAGGGCCTGCACCTTGCGCTCGTAGTGGCCGGCCTTGACGTCGGTTTGGCGGAGCCTGTGCCGTTAGCAAGAGCTCTCTGATGAGGGTAGACGGAGGCGTACTTCTCGTTGGTCTCGCGCAGGGTCTTGTCGGCCTCCTCGGCCTCCTCCTCGAGCAGCTGGAGACGCCGCTGGAGGGCCTCGTTCTGGGCGTCGTGCTGGGCGCTGTGGCTGGCGGCCTCCTTGGCCTCCCTGAGCTCGACCTCGAGCTTCTCGACCTGCGCCTCGAGCACCTGGTTGCGGTGGGTGAGGGAGGTGATCTCCTGCTCCTTGGCCAGGTTCTCCTGCTCCAGGGCCTTGACCTTGTTCTTGAGCTCCTCGACCTTGGCCTGGGCCTCGTCCGCCTCGAGGCGGAGGGCGTTCATTTTCTGCGGGGGGCCATGTCGTCAGCACGCTGTCACGGTGATGTGCCAGAGGGTCCCGGGGGAGAGGGACGGGGGGAGGGGGGACGGAGTAGCCAGCACAGGCAACAGGCCAGCTGGAGCTACCCCGCCATCCGCACTCACCTCCTTGATCTTATCCATGATTGCGGGCGGTGGTGATGCAACGGGCGGGACAACGATGCTGGGAGGGGGAGGAGGGGATAGAGAGGGTTGAACAGGCGTTCGCAGTGTGAGAGATAGCGGCGTGGCGGATTATAACGTGGAGGCTGCGTTGGTCAGGAGGGTGGAGGAGACGAGCTGGCGGGCGGGCCCTGCGGTGCCTGCGGTTTCAGGAGCGCCGCGGTGGAGGCGGCCCGTGGATCGCCGTCTCCACGGGCAACGCCAGGAGTACAACATACGAAGATACAGCGACAAACACGACACAACGACACAACGACCACGATGACGAGCATGCTCGCCCTGCGCGACCAAGAGAACCTGGTGCACGCCCACCAGACCGCTGCCGCCGCGAAGCCCGCGAACCAGGGCCGCCCGCTGCCGCCCAAGACCCCGTTCAAGGTCCCGCTCAACGACGAGAACGATCCCCTCGCGTTTGGCAAGAAGACCGTCCGGGTCAACGACGGCCGCAATGAGAACACTCTCAAGCCGGCCAAGGATGCCTTTGTCACCCCGCTGGGTAGGGTGCCCGTGGTGCAAGCATGGGGAGCAGACGTCCCGACGTCGTGCTGACGGATTACTGCTACAGGACCGCGAAACCGCGCCCCGCTGGGCATGAAGACCACCAATGCCAAAGCCAAAGGCCTGCAGACCCCAGCGCCGCCCGCCGGCACGCTCAAGCCGGAGAAGTCGAACAAGAGGAACTCGACGGCTCAGAAGGTCAGGAAGGCCGCTCCGCTGGTCCAGCCGAGCAAGACGGAGCTGCTGGACAAGCTGGCGGAGGATGAGGTGCCGGACATTGAGTATATGCCGCCGAAGCCAAAGGGTCAGTCGGAGGTGCCATTGTCGCTCGAGCGGAGCAGCCGTGACTGACGTTGCGCAGAACTGCCGGACGAACCCGATGACATCACCTACGACACGACGTTCCCCCAGTTCCAGGGCAAGAACATGGCATTGGGGCTGGAGCGGGTGTACGGAGACAACGAGGTCGGGCCGGACGGCCTCACGAAGAAGGAGCGCCAGCTCAAGGAGGAGTCGATTGCGTACGACAAGATGGTGGACGAGATGATCCAGCAGCAGGTCGACAGCCTGGAGCTGCTGGGCATCCTCGACCGCGACGAGCTGGAGATCCAGAAGCCACGCCGCGCGAAGGAGGCCAGCAAGACGAAGCAGGAGGGCAGCAAGACCAAGCGCACCCGGAGTGTCTCGACCGTCAGGTCCCGCGCCGCAGCCGCGGCCCTCAGCCGCTCAGCCTCGCCGTCTCTGGCACAGGAGAAGCCTGCGGCCCCCAAGACAAAGAAGGCCTCATCTGCGCTCAGCTCAAAGAAGAAGACGCCAGCCCCCACGAACCCGTCCTCGATGCGAGCCGCTGCGGCGGCTGCCACTTCCAAGACGACCGTGGGGTATGCCAGGGGCCGGAGCGTGTCGTCGAGACTGCGCGGCAAGACGACCAAGGCAGTGTCGGATAAAGCCGCGTCCAAAAGCATCCTGTCACCGCAGAAGTACATGGAGCTGTACGGGCCGCCCCCTCTCGGAAGCGAGATGTGGAGGCGGTGCAAAGCAGCCGGCTGCCTGGACGGGAGCAAGCCAGAGGACGAGGTTGAAGAGGTGCTCCCGATCTACCACGAGGACGAGGAGGAATTGAACTTCCAGCTGACGCTGTAGGTGGACGTCTCGAGGAGCGCTGGGCAGAATGGCACGGCAGAATGGAACATTATCTGGGAACTTTGCACTGGGCGTTAGGCTACGGACTTATTGACGGCATGATTCATGGGTATCAATGGATTAGCAGGATGCATAGTTAGGTCCAGAGTATCCTTTCTCGAGCAAACGGAGGTCAATTGGCGTTGCGGAAGCTGCCCTGGTAGGACACTCGCGTAGATCACACCATCCTATTCATCGTCTCCGGCATTATTGATTATTCTCCCGGTTGGCCGCGAGCCACACGCCCACCGTCTCCGTGCCGGCACATAAGGGGAAGTTGAGCTGCGGATCGCGACGTCTCGGGTCCACCGCACTGACGACGTCCACGGCGTGCACCGCGGATCTGGCAGACGATCGCCAGGCAGACGGGCACGATATCTGCCGGGAGGAGCCAGCAGAGGAAATATTCTAGAAGGACAAAAAAAGCAGCAGACACCGTCTCCTGGCAACGTGCGGACGGCGGTGTGCGGCCGGCTGGGAGCTCCAGCATACTAAGCAGCTCTAGCTCAGCTTCAGCTCCCTAGCGCGCCCACCACCGACAATCTCTCTCCGCCTCCTCTCCTCCGAGCAGCCCGGGAACGACACCGTGTCAGTCTCAGTCTCGATTCCTGCTGAGTGCTGACTGTCGCCCAATTCGCCTCTTCCACCATGGCGAGAACGCACTCCGAGTCCTCGGAGGACTTCGAGTTCATCGAGACCCCTGCCGCCCCGTCGCCCGCGCCTCCGTCGAGCGACTGCGGCGTGCGGACCACGTCGGTAGGTTACTGTCCTGGACGAGAAAAGGAATGAAAAAAAGAGATGCTGACCTCCTGCAGTATCCTTCCATCAAGAATGCCCCCCTCCCCGCAGACGCCGCGGGCAGTGACAGCTTCTCCAATGTGCTGCTCATCTCCCTGCTCGTCCTCGTCCCCTGGTACTCGGCCCGCCAGGTGGGCGGCGGCTTCTACACGACCATCTTCTTCGCCCTCTTCACGACGATCCCCATCCTGATGGTTTTCTGGACCGTGGCCTCGTCCATCTCGCCGCGCAAGAACGAGAAGGCCCGGTATCCCGGCCGCCCCGTCGAGCACTACCTGCATTTCCACAGCGAGCACGACCGCGCCAAGTACCACGGCAAGAGCAAGATCCCCATGGAGACCTTCTACGAGAAGTACTTCAACGGCGAGGTCGACTTCAAGGGCGACGCCCTCGAGTGCCTCGAGTACCGCCACGACTGGGCCAGCTTCCGCTTCACCATGGGCCTGTACAAGCACTTCCTCTTCGGCTTCCTGCCGGAGCTGCTGGTGCACAGCCGTTCTCAGGGTATGTAACTGTTCAATTCCTTGCATTCAGCACTTCTAACACTGCTTTAGACGAAGAGCAGGTCCGCGGCCACTACGACCGCGGCGACGACTTCTACGCGTGGTTCCTGGGCCCCCGCATGATCTACACCTCGGGCATCATCGGCGACGTCAACAAGGAGGAGACGCTGGAGCAGCTGCAGGACAACAAGCTGGCCGTCGTCTGCGAGAAGATCGGCCTGCAGCCCGGTGACACGCTGCTCGACCTGGGCTGCGGCTGGGGCACGCTGGCCAAGTACGCCTCCGTCCACTACGGCGCCCACGTCACGGGCATCACGCTGGGCCGCAACCAGACCGCCTGGGGCAACAACGCGCTGCGCAAGGCCGGCATCCCCGAGTCGCAGAGCCGCATCCTGTGCATGGACTACCGCGACGCGCCCACCATCCCCGGCGGCTACAAGCGCATCACCTGCCTCGAGATGGCCGAGCACGTCGGCGTGCGGCACTTTGGCAGCTTCCTGTCCCAGGTCTACGACATGCTCGACGACGACGGCGTCTTCTTCCTGCAGATCGCAGGTCTGCGCAAGTCGTGGCAGTACGAGGACCTGATCTGGGGCCTGTTCATGAACAAGTACATCTTCCCCGGCGCGGACGCCAGCACGCCGCTCGGCTTCGTCGTCGATCGCCTCGAGGCCGCCGGGTTCGAGATCAAGAGCATCGACACCATCGGCGTGCACTACTCGGCCACCCTGTGGCGCTGGTACCGCAACTGGCTGGGCAACCGCGAGAAGGTCGAGGCCAAGTACGGCAAGCGGTGGTTCAGGGTACGTCATCCTCCTAAATCTTTCTCTGTACGGAGTACGGTATAAAAGTTACTGACGTCGTCCAGATCTGGGAGTACTTCCTCGCCTACTCGACCATCATCTCGCGCCAGGGCAGCGCCACCTGCTGGCAGATCACGCTGGTCAAGAATATCAACTCGACGCACCGCATCGAGGGCGTGCAGTCGCAGTTTGGCCTCGCGGGCGCGCGCCAGTCCGCCATCGACCGCATCGGCCACGGCACCCTGCCCAGCGCGAACATCCCGCCTGCCGCGGTCGCTCCCAAGCAGGAGCAGGAGTAAACTTTCGACAATCGAAATTACTTCTGCACCTTGGCAGACAGACAGACCAGACCTTCCCTACTTAGGTAGGTAGGTAGGTAGGACAGAGCGAATGAGGGGCAAAGATGAAAGCTCTCTCTTTTTTTTTCGAAGGAGATAAGGTATAAGATGAACCCGACAGGACAGGTTTGTGTATCGATGGACGGATGTATGGATCAGAGGGACGAAACGGATGGACGACTCTTGATTCCGAGGCACATTAATAAAAACACAAACAACCAAAACCCCTGTTCGTGTATTATTCTTATAGTTATTCTTTCTTCTTTTCTTGTTGTTATCTATCTACCTATCATCAATCGATTGATCGGGTATGACACGAATCGACCTGAGTGACCGAGTATATGTCTGGAGTCTCTGGACCCATGGATGAGGTACGGAGTAGTTAAGTCTAGTCTACCTAGTCTAGTCTACTCTAGTTCCAGTCTAGGTGCTCTTGCCTTCCGTGTATCAAATCGACACTTTGTCCATCTGACAATTTAATAATAATTCATATTGATACTATCAACAAGGAAAATGGTGTCTGCAGTACAGATGCATCTTTCGGGAAGAATGTAAGACTGCAGTATGTGAGTGAAAGAAAACCCTATAATAAAGATAACAAAAATCTGAACTGGGTATGGAAGTTTGGGAATTGAATGTATGTATGTATGTTGTCTCATGGTCTCTATGTAGGTGTTATAGCCGGAATTGGCATAAAGGAGGGGTATGACATACGGAGGTCACGTGACAATGGATCAAAATGATCCATCTGCCATCTTGATCCAGCGAGCCCTATGATCCAACATCCAGAATGATCCAAACGGCCCATTGATCCAGGCAGACAAGCATGTATATAATGACGCTCTTTTCAGACAGATTCCGACCCCCGTGGTCGACTCACGCAGCAACCCCATATATAGGTTTTGCTAGTAACACAGGTCTATTCTTACTTTTATATTGCTCACCCCCTTGTTTTCTGTCCTCAAGATAAACCAACGGCCCTTTTAGGTCTAGTTATCTAGGCCTGTCGTTACACTCTACCTCCCCTCTTAAGGATCTTCGGCCCGAAGATTCTCTTGTGCTTCTGTCTATATCTAGGCTTTTCCCTGCTTCTTGTGAGTCCTCCTCTGCAAGTCCTATAATGTTGTCATGCCTCCTAAACGTCGCCGTGCAGATCAGGATTCTGAGCACCTCTCCTTAGGTGCTAAGGTTGATCTCCTAGGTGAAACCATGCCTGTTCCGTGTACCCGTTGTCTTTTGCTTCAAGCGAAGGGCGAAAAGGTAGAATGCAAAGTCTTCCTCAATTATTCCCGTTGTGGAGAGTGCTGCCGCAGAGGCCATGCCAACTGTGATGCTTATGGGGTGGAGGATTCTGACTGTTTGTTCCCCCCCCCCCCCCCTTTCTTCCTATCCTTTCTGACCCTCTTAGTCCTTCGGTTGAAAAAGGCTTTAGACAAGGCCCGTGCCGATCGTGATGCTGCCCGTCAAGCTCTTCGTGCTTCTATAGCCCGTCTAGAACGTGCTGAAAAGCAGGTGGAATTATTGGAACGGCGTGGGGCTATTATGCTATTAAAGAAGGCTCAGGCTGTCGAGGATTTGGGAGAGTTAGAACACTCGGAGGCTGAAGCTGAGGGTTCCCGTTCTAAGAGGCCGCGTCGTGAGGGTTCAGATGCCGATCCTTCATCTTCAAATACCCAGGCTGTGGCTTCCAACTCTGCTATCAGTGTCGGTCGCCTAGTGCCTTAGATGAGGCTAATTTGTCTGTGGATTTGTCCCGCCTCCCTTTCTGGGATTCTTCCTTGGTCGACCTCTTTTCCTCCGGGGTGGTGGATCCTCTGGCTTCGGGCGATCTGGGTTCCGGAGGTGGAACTCCTTAATGAGGTCCTTGCATCCTTCACAGTTCTCAGGGGGTTCCCAGGTATTTTCTGAGTCATCATACCCTGCCCATTTGATCAGATATCTGAACTGACCATCCACATATCCACTGTCCAGTATCTTCTCAACTTCATATTCTTGATCCGCTTCTGGGTTTTCAGGCAGTATTTCTTCAGTTTCGGTAATGACTGTCGCATGGATCGGTGCTGGTTCCAACAAAGAGACATGAAAAACAGGGTGTATCCGCATATTTTTCTGGCAATCTGAGTTTATAGTTCACTTTCCCAATCCGTTCTTCAATTTCGAAAGGTCCAATCTTTTTGAAATCCAATTTGTTGCTAGGCCTCTGTGTTTTGATGTTCTTTCTGAGGAGGTATACCTTATCCCCCTTCTTGAATTCAGGCGCCTCCTGGTGCCGCTGATTGTAGTACATTGCTGCTCGGTAGGCGATGAATTGGTTATCCAGGCTCAGCTGTCGGTGTAGCTCCTTTAATTGGTCTGCCTTGAGGATTCCTTTCTGGGCCAAGATCTTGCCAGGGATGGGCTCCTGATATGCTGTAGGCTCAAGCCCATAGTTGGCATAGAATGGTGATTCCTGGGTGGCTTCAGTCTTCGCGCTATTGTATGCAAACTGGGCTAAAGGCAGTAACTCAACCCAGTTGTCCTGTTGATAATTGATGTAGCAGCGAAGGTATTGTTCCAGGGTTTGATTCGTCCGCTCAGTCTGCCCATCTGTCTGTGGGTGTGCTGTTGTAGACAACTTGTGTTTTGAGCCAATTGCCGAGTCAAGGATTGCCAAAACTTGGATGTGACCAGTTTGTCCCTGTCTGACACAATCTCATCCGGTAGACCATGGTTCCCCACGGTCCTCTTTGAAGACTTCATCACCCATTTCTGGTTCATTCAGAACCGCCATTCAGGTGTCCATCAGAAGTCATCTTTTGACATTTGCCAGACCGCCAGTGCTGGTCCCATACGTCGCCAAGTATGTTACTATACGTCTTACTTTTGAGTTTATTCGTCAGGTTTCTCGAGATCTTTCCCCCCTTTCCCAGCCATGCTATGCTTCGGGTCAGCCCATGTCTTCTGCAAAGTGAACTAGTTGTACTATAATACGGTTGTGATATCATAGGTACTAACATAAATAGGAGCCCAATTGCGGGGTATACTTAGGTAGGTACCTTTTTTTGACGGCAACAGGAAGTTGCAGAAATCGGATGATGATGAATTGACTGGTGTCGGCGTGAAATAGATCGAATAGAAATAAGTATGAATTTCTTCGCAAGGACGTCCATCGGGACAGCAACATCGGTGTGATATGACATCACCAGAGCTGGCGGAGCATGTCCCACAGCATTGGGAAGTCTCTCCACAGGATGGAGATAGATGCATGAATATGTGGAATCCCAGAGAGACGGGAAGCTTTCTGCCGGCGTGAGTTCCAAAGATAACAAGCATAGACATGAGACATCCCGGATTTCCGGCAAACTGTTTCTCGGCTTCCAACTAACATCTCACCACTCCAGTCATCATTGCTTAGACAAACCTCGCGAGCTTATTTTTTTTAAAGCCCTCCAGTCAGTCTGATTCCTCTGAGACCGCTACATTTGAATCAGCCATTCTGCTGCGGAGATACGCGAGAAGTTTGTCAGATTTCTGGACGATGTTCCAGTCCTCGTATTCGCGTCCACCAATCAATCCGCGTTTGCACTTTGGTTTGTTGTCTTGCTGATCGTTTAGTCTTTTAGAATAGAAGATTAGCGTTTCTTGGGACTTCTGAACTACATCTATCCTTCGTTAGTTGGTCGTTATAGACCGTTATACATACTCCATCCGGCAGTAAATAGTACTTGACGGTCCTATCACAGAAGCTGTCCGGTGTCAGCGCAGAGTCATCGAAAGCGACTATAGCCCAATATGCAATAGCTAGACAATCATGTCTCATGCCTCGAGCCTTCCTTGGGCGGTGCTACAACACATGACGAGATAAAAAAAAACAATGATATTTTCTTTGGAACTTGGGCTGTGGATGGTAATTGCCATGCATATACGGAGTAGTAGTGGACCCCGCGAATTGAGACACGGTCTAGCTGCTAGCAGGATTAGCTGGACCGGCGCAGAGCATTCGATCGGTTAGGTAGGTAGCTGGAGCAGCTTCAGCTTGGCGGTCTTGGTTGATGTCTCTGCGATGCTGCAGTCCTTCGAGTCTGGAGATGATGCGGACGAGGGTATATAAAGGGCAAAAAGGGCCCGGCCCTGGCCTTGGATCAATACCAGAAATCAATCGACGACATCAAAGGTCAATCGAATTGGAAGCAAAGTCCATCCAAAAGCAATCTCATACTCTCTCTCTCTTTACATCTGCTTTGAGAACTACACACAAAATGCTGAACATCTACACCATTGCAACCCTCCTCCTCCTCCTCTCCCTCTCTTCCTCCTCCTCCCTCGCGACAGCCCGCTCCCTCCCCCTCACCTGCGGCACCTGCAACCCCCTCTCGGGCCAAAACTCATGCGACATCACCACCTCGTGCATTAACACGGGCACGCGCTTCCACTGTGCCTGCCGCGCGGGCTTCAAGGCCTCGCCCGACAACGGCGACATCACGAAGCACTTCCGGCTGCGCATGCCGGACTACGGGTTCCTCGTCTTCACGCCCGAGGGGACAGTGTGCGACACGCCGTGCGACAACCACGACGGGGCCGCGGGCGAGGAGCTGTGCGCCGAGGTGCCGGTTTATGACCAATGCGAGGTTTGAGCGGAGGATCTCAACCGGGGTTCGAGTTCCCGGTCTATGGATCGGTACGGAGGACGCTATTTGAAGGGGGTCGAAATTCGTCTGGCCTGGTGAAGAAGGGATGGAGGAGGAGGAGGAGGAGGAGGAGGAGGTGGTGGTGGTGGTGGTGGTGGTTGACGGCTGGTGCTGCTGCTGGGAGTGAGTATCGGGGTTTTTTTGGATGAGGCAGGCAGGCAGGCAGTCAGTCAGTCAGTCAGTGAAAGGGATTAGTTGGAAGTTTGTGGACGGAAGAAATATGTTTTTCGAATCTGACTCTGATGTTCGATCCTTCGATACCTCGCTCCTTATGCAGATTCTTACTTGCGTTGAATGAGATCTTTTCGTTACAGAAATACGACATGCGCTCATTGACCCCAAATAGATAATCTCGAACAGCGTCGCGCCGGTAATGATCCTTCTAAGCTGGACACAGATGGATATCTTGGATGAATTTCCTAAGAACACTGGACATTTTTTGTCTAACACAACATATACGCCAGCGTAACCCGTCCCACACCCTACTAAGATGGAAATAAACAGCCGAAGCAGAAGAGACCAGAACGATGAAGAGGAAGAACAGAAGCATAACCGGTACAGACAGACATTACATATCCATACGCTCGTCATCATCACGGGCCGTCTCGATGAATACCAGACGCGTTCCGTTGGCGGTGACTTGCCAGACCTGCGAGTCGTTAGTGACTGTAGGGAACCAAACAAAGGAATGGAGGTAAGAGAGGGAGCAAAAAAAAAAACGTACATCCAAACTGGCGTACTCGTCGATGGCCATGGTCAGCTGGTCCTCGGTGAAGCCCTTGGCCAGGACGCGCTCGCGGATCTTCTTCATGCTGAGCTCGCCGTCGTCGCCGTCGCCAACGGCGGCGGCGCCGCTCTCGCGCAGGCCGCGGATCAGGTTGTAGATCTTGCTGCTGGGGCTCTGGTCGGCGCCGGCCTGGGCGTCGAGGTGCAGCGAGGCCTTGCTGACCTCGATGAGGCGCAGCGCCTCGTCCACGTCCTCGGTGGCCACCTGGTCGCTGAAGCGCAGCCGCGCCAGCGCCTGCGACAGCCGGATGACGCCGAGCAGCGTGCGCGGCGTCGTGTGCGAGAACTGCCGCTTGCTGCCCTCGTCGCGCTTCTGCTGCTTGCGCATGCGCACGTACGCGCCCACCAGGTAGTCCGACACCGACTGCGGCACGACCGGCCGGTAGGTGCGCGCCTTGGCGATGTACTGGCGCATCTCGTGCGGGCTGAAGATGACGCCCTTGTCGCCGTCCCGCTCCGGGTGCCTGTTGTGCATGTGCACGTAGGTGACGTGCTGCGCGAGCTCCTCGTCGGCCTCGCGCGACGGCGTGTCGAGCAGCAGGAAGAGGATGTCGAAGCGCGAGAGCAGCGCCGCGGGCAGGTTGATGTTCTCGACGGGCGACACGCGCGGGTTGTAGCGCCCGTACAGCGGGTTGGCGGCCGCGAGGATGGACGTGCGCGCGTTGAGCGTCGTCGTGATGCCGGCCTTGGAGATGGAGATGGTTTGCTGCTCCATGACCTCGTGGATGGCCGTGCGGTCGGCGTCGTCCATCTTGTCGAACTCGTCGATGCAGCAGATGCCGTTGTCCGCCAGCACCAGCGCGCCCCCTTCCAGCACCATCTCGTCCGTGACGGGATCGCGCATCACGGCCGCCGTCAGACCGACGCCGCTGCTGCCCCGGCCGGTCGTGTAGACGCCGCGCGGCGCGACCTTGGCGATGTACTTGAGCAGCTGTGACTTGGCCACTCCGGGGTCGCCCATCAGGCAGATGTTGATGTCGCCGCGGATGTGCATGCCGTCGCCCATCTCCTTGGTCACACCGCCGATCAGCAGCAGCAGCAGCGCCTTCTTGACGTCGAGGTGCCCGTAGATCTCCGGTGCGATGGACCGCGCGAGGTACTCGTACATGTTGCCCGAGTTGCGGTGCTGCTCGATCTTCCGCAGCGTCCGGGCCTCCATGACGAGGTCGTTGTACGCCTTCTTGTGCTGCGTGATGTGCTGTGCCTCCAGGTACGTGTCCGTCAGCAGGCCCGCCCGGATGGCCCTGAAGCCCGTGTACGGCGTGGGCAGGAAGATGCCCGCGATGTCCACCACGTCGCCCGGGTTCAGCTGCCGCGCCAGCGCGCCGTGGCAATGGACGGTCAGCGTCCGCGGGATGTGGCCGACGGGCACCTGGTCCGCCAGCTCCTGGATCTTGACCTCCTGGAACGGGAGAAATTTGGACGCGCGCGTCGAGAGGAACAGCGAGCCCTTGGATCGGTTCTTCTTGCACTCCTCCGACGGGCACTCGGTCATGGGAAGGAACTGCTTCGTGGTGATCGGCTGGAAGACCTCGCTGCCACACCGGTCGCAGGTGTAGGCGTTGATCTGGACCGCGGGTTTGACGTCCGAGACGCGGGTGGTGATGCCGCGCACGGTGATCAGGCTGCCCAGGTGCTCGCCCCGGAGCTGCCGCACCGCGAACGCCTTGGAGCTGCGCTCGCTGCTCGACCCGGACGGCGTCAGGGGCTTGAAGTTGAGGGTGTACCGGCGGGTGAGTTCGGGCGGGAACATGGACGGGGGCATGACCGCGTCCATGTCGGCCTCCGCGGCCATGGCCATGGTCTCGTTGCGCTTCTCGCGCTGCGACATGATGATATCCAGCACGTCATCTTTGAATCTTCGCAGGGGTCAGCGGGTTCGCCATGTCCGTCGTCGTGGACGGCGCACTCACGTTATCTCCTTCGTCTCCTTGGGCATGACCTCGTCCACGGCCTGCGAGAAGACGTCGATGTAGCGCTTGGTGTTGCGCTGGATCGACTCGACGAGCTTCAGATCCGTGTCGTCGGGCAGCGATTTCTCAAACTGCGCACGTCAGACGCGTCCAGTCCACCGTGTACGCAACGGTTCAGACAGCTCCGACTCACCGTCTCCAGATCGTCCAGCTCGATCAGGATGTGCGTCCTCTCGCGGTCCGCAACCTCCTGCAGCATCTGCATGTACTTGAGCTTCGGCTCCCGCCGCCTCCTCCTCTCCGTGCGAGACCTCCGCGCGCCATCCTCGCCCTCGACGTCGTCCATAAAGTCGTACTCGTCGCTGGTGGCATCGCCGTCGATGTGGAGGTCCTCGATCGCCTCCGCCGACTCGAAGGACTTGAAGTGCTTGAGGAAGTCCTTGAACGCCTCGAGCTGGGCGGCGTAGTCGACGGGCGCCGGATACTGGAGCAGAGACATGGTGGCAGGCCGTCACCGGGCGGGGAGGGTGCAGGTGACGGAGGGGATAGATGTTATTGCTATCTCGCGATGGACGGCTGTCGAGTTTGACATCGGCTGGCCGGCGCGACGCGACGCGCGACGCGTGTGCCGTTCTGGGCCTAGTGTGCCGATCGCGCGCTAATCCAGAAAAGGAGTAGCGGCGGCGGCACGTGGCCGGGCGGAAGATGCCTCGGTCCGCGGAGCGCCTGCGGAGGCGGAGCGACGTCTGGAGATGCGCCGTCGCCAGCGTCGACATCCTGCCATCGCAGCGTGCTCGTCGCCAGATGGCGCCCCGAAAGCCCTCCTCGACGGCTGAGGTGGCCCTGGTGCCCCTCAAGAACTGCCTCGTCAACCTGCCGCCGTCGCTGGTCTCCCTGCTGGTCAACGCCAACGCGGTAAGCCCCCCCCGTCTCCGCTCCGGCGGCTCGAGCTGACGTCCGGACAGACCGCGCAGAATGTCATCGTCGAGCTGCAGTACCGCTCGTCGGGCTCCCAGTCCAACGGCTCCGTGCAGCGGTCGTCGTACCTGGGATGGACGGGTATGCCCAGCAAGCGCAAACTCGCGCCGGTGGTCGGCAAGGACGGCATCGGTGCATCCGCCAGGGACCATGAGGTGGCGGTCGTCGAGGTGGACTCGGCGTTTGGCAGGGTGTTGGGGTTGACGGAGGGACAGAAGGTAGGTTGAGTCGTGATCGAAGATACAACATGAGGATGCTGATGGCAACGACCCAGGTTGGGATCTTCCTGCACCTCGACCCTCCCGTCGCGCACACCGTCAACATCGAGCCTCTGACGCCCGCAGACTGGGAAAGTATGTCCGACAACACCTGTTTTGTGATTTCCCTGGGCCCTGCTGACATCTGCAGTCATCGAGCTTCACGCGACCTTTCTGGAGCTGAACCTCCTCTCGCAGATCCGCGCTCTGCCGAACCCGGCATTCGACAACCCGTCGTCGGGGCAGACGGAGCACACGCACCCCCTCACACTACATCTCTCTCCGACGTCCACCGCGAACATCATCATCACCTCCCTCACGCCTGCGGCGCCAGTCTCGTCTGCGTTCGCCAAGATCGCCCCCGACGCTGAAGTCATAGTCGCCCCCAAAGTCCGCCCGAAGACGACGACAAAGGGAACACGCGAGAGTCGCGGCGCTACAAACAGCAGCCGCAGGAGCTCCGGAGGCAGAAGTACGGGCAGCACAGTGCGGCCAAAGAGCAGCCGCTCAGACTCGACATCCCGCGGGGCCGTCTATCTGAGAGGCGTGGACCGCCAGTTCGCCAACGAATGGTTCGACGACGACACGGACGACCAGAGCAACGAGGGCTTCCGCGTGTGGATCGACCGCGACCTCCTCGCGACGAACGAGCTTCGAGGGACCAGCTATGTGTGTGTGTCAGTCGTCCGGCCGGCGGGCCTGCAGGCCCCTGTCGATCCCCAGCAGCAGCAGCAGCAGAAGGAGCAGGAGGCGAGCGACGCGGGCCGGCCCGCGACGAAACTCGTGGCCAAGGTGATGCCGTGGGACGACAGCCCCGATGAGCATCATGTTGCCATCTCTTCTCTTCTATGCGCAGCCCTGAGCGCGGAGGGAATGGTCGGCGGCATAGTCCGCATCGAGGCAGCTCCCCCCGGGCTGCAAAAGTCCTCCGTCAAGTCGCTCAAGATCTATCCGTCCATACAAGACGCCTCGAAGAAGAAGGACGGGCTGAAGTTTGGCGGCGACACCGCTGCGTCAAGGGAGGCGCTGGCGGAGCGCATCAAGGTCACCTACGGCAGCCCCGGCTCTGACATCGGGCTGCTGTCGGGCCCTCTCACAGACGGCATGATCCTGCCGAAGATCGAGAGCCCTACCTCTGCGTTTGACGGCGGCATCATCCGTTTCGACCCGCCCCAGAAGAACTCCGCTGATGCGTGTAGCTGGCTGCTGGGATCGGAGAACAAACTCTCCATCGATATCCAGCCCGAGATACCCAGACCCGTCGATCCGTCCCTCGCCCCCGTGTCCGACGACCGGATCCCCGCGTCTCCGCCCGAGCTGGTGGGCATCGATTCCATCATCAGCCAGAGCCTGTCCGAGCTGACCCGGTCGTCCTCGATCCTGCTGACCGGCGGACTGGGGTCCGGGAAGACATCGCTCTGCCACCTGCTGGCGCACCGTCTGCGGGATGAGCATCTGTTCAACGTCACGTACTTCTCCTGCCGCAAGCTGGTGACCGACGAGACCCGCGTGTCGACGATCAAGGCGACGCTCAACCGGCTTTTCATGTCGGCGTCCTGGTGCGCCCGTCTCGGTGGCCGTGCGCTCGTGATCCTAGACGACCTGGACAAGCTTTGTCCGGTCGAGACCGAGCTCCAGGTGGGCGGCGAGAACGGACGCAGCCGCCAGGTCAGCGAGCTCGTCTGCTCCGTCGTGCGGGAGCACTGCACGATGAGCTCGTCGGTCGTGCTGCTGGCGACGGCGCAGTCCAAGGAGTCCCTCAACAACATCATCGTCGGGGGCCACGTCGTGCGGGAGATCATCTCGCTGAAGGCGCCGGACAAGGAAGGGCGGCGCAAGGTCCTGGAGAAGCTCACCAGCCAGGACAAGGCGATCAGCGGGCGCGGCCACCTCCGCAGCGCCAGCACGTCCACGCAGGATTCCTGGCTGGATCCGTCGAATCCCGGCAGCCGTCCGAGCTCGTCGGGCGCGGATGGATTCGTGCTCTCGCGCGACCTGGACTTCCTCGACATCGCCGGCAGGACCGACGGCTACATGCCGGGCGACCTGGTCCTGCTGGTCGCCCGCGCCAGGAACGAGGCCCTGATCCGCTCCGTCCAGGACACCTCGGCGACCTCGACGACGATCACCCTCGGCAAGGACGACTTCGAGCGCGCGCTCGACGGCTTCACCCCGGCCTCCCTGCGCAACGTCACCCTGACTTCCTCGTCGACGACGTTCGCCGACGTCGGTGGCCTGAAGAGCACCCGGAAGGCTCTCATGGAGACCCTGCAGTACCCTACCAGGTACGCACCGATCTTTGCGCAGTGCCCGCTGCGCCTGCGGTCCGGCCTCCTGCTCTACGGCTACCCCGGCTGCGGAAAGACGCTGCTGGCAAGCGCCGTGGCCGGCGAGTGCGGGCTGAACTTCATCAGCGTCAAGGGCCCGGAGATCCTGAACAAGTACATCGGCGCCAGCGAGAAGAGCGTGCGCGACCTGTTCGAGCGGGCCCAGGCTGCCAAGCCCTGCATCCTCTTCTTCGACGAGTTCGACAGCATCGCCCCCAAGCGTGGCCACGACTCCACGGGCGTCACGGACCGCGTGGTCAACCAGCTCCTCACGCAGATGGACGGCGCCGAGGGCCTGTCCGGCGTGTACGTCCTCGCGGCCACGTCCCGGCCCGACCTGATCGACCCGGCGCTGCTGCGTCCGGGCCGTCTCGACAAGTCGCTGCTCTGCGACATGCCGTCGCACGAGGACCGCGTCGACATCATCCGCACCGTCAGCAAGAAGCTCAAGGTGAGCGACGAGGTCGTCGCGCGCTTCGACGAGATCGCTGCCCGCACGGAGGGCTACTCGGGGGCCGACCTGCAGGCGGTCGTCTACAACGCCCATCTGGAAGCCATCCACGACGTCCTGGGCGACCGGCTGTCCGACAGCAAGCCGGCCGGCGGCAACAAGCCCGCAGCCTCCGCCGCGACCGCCGCCAACAAGTCCAACGCGTCCAGCAGATCCTTCATCCAGTTCCTGTACTCTCCCGCCGAGCACGACACCGCCGTCGCCGCCTCCCGCACCCGCGGGGCATCGGCGCTGGCCCCTCCTGCGGCCGTGGCCGCCAAGCTCGAGGCGATGAAGCAGGCCCGCCGGCGCCAGCGGCAGTCGGAGCGCGGCGGCGTAGACGCTGCGACTACCAACGGCGCGGCGGCCGCCCACGACGACCCGCGCGACGAGGTCGTTATCCGCTGGGAGCACGTCGAGCGCTCGCTCGCCACGACGCGCTGCTCGCTCAGCGAGGCGGAGCGCAAGCGCCTCGAGGCCATCTACCACGAGTTTGTCGTCGGCAGGAACGGCGAGATGCCCAACGGCGAGGGCGCCAGGGAGATCGGCGGGCGGACGAGCTTGATGTGATGTGAATGATTGGATGTTGAATGGATGTAGCGGCATATACATGCATACAGACGGAGTACATACTTGTAATTATGCATTGATTGAGATATATTGGCATATGAATCGCACTGTACGTATTGGATGAGTTAGGCGTTTGTATGTAGTTAATGATAGCATAGTTAATGATGTGATTGATAACATGCAATATAACTAGTTAATTGTATCTGGAATCTCTTGACTTTTTTCTGCCTGCAGTGAATGCATTAATGATAGGATGGATGGCTTGTCGATTCACCACCGGCCTGCCTGTCGGTCTATATTAACCCACTTCCTTCTTTCTGCCCCGTCCGAGGACATTCTTTCCTCTCTTTCCTGCATCTAGATATCTACCTTACGGGTCGTATAGATACTCCGGTCAAGACGTGGGCTATACCTTCATGTGTCTATCTCTTATAAATAATACCTGGGTATTTCTATCGCTTAGCGATATAGAGAAGAAATAAATATTTACCAAGCTCTTGCCTTCTCTTCTCCATCACGCCAACCAAGCCAAAAACCTGCCAAAGAAACGTGCTTGCTGCATTCATTCACTGATCACTATCTACTTTGATGGATAAGATGACTCGATTGATCAGCTCTTGAACGAAAGCGGCGTTTGTACATACTTTCGCTTACCCGTCATCATCCATTCTATCCTAGAGATTGTATATATATTACCACTGCAGGAAGTTACCTATCCGCAATTGTATTTATATCAAGCATTTATTTTATCCTTTCTTTTTTTTTACCCCTTTCTTTTTTTCCCTTTTCCCGCGGTGGGAATTGGACCCTGAAGATAGATCAACTAGTACGGCGAGTTCTTCACTTTTACAATTCACACCGCAATAGGACCAGGCTCTCTACATCCAACCAACAAACGAAAACGACAAATGCCAATGCCACCCGGGAGACCCGGAATGAGTCATTCTGCAGGGTTCAATGAGGTACCGTTCTGGTAACGTAACCTGCATCTATGTACATGTACATACCTATCTTCTATCTATATTCAACGCTCCCCTTGATCCGGCAGGCCAGGCAAGGGCCAGCTCCAACTCCAACTGGAGGCCGTCGACGGGACGAATCCTGATTCCTGACTGGAAGACAGGCGATCCCATCCCATCCCATCCTATCCTATCCTATCCGGTCCTGAATTAAGTTCAGATACTTTTACAGGGCCCTGGGATCCTGATCTTGCTTAATGCTGATAAAAGTAAACAGATACATGCAGATGTCTGCATGCAGGGGGTGCGAACAAATTTGCTGTGCTGCAGGAGGTTGTTATATGGGCCAAAAAACTGTACTATATGGATGTGCTGTCATGATTGCAAGAAGCAAGCTTTTTATTATATGTCCATACTCCCCGTCTTTTTTGTGTGTCTGGTACTGGGAAGGGTTATATCACAACGATCGATCAAGAAAATACCTTTCAACTGTCTGTCCAGCCGGTCAGGGGGGGATAACCTACCTATATATACAATGACGATGATTATTACCAGCCAGTGGCAGCAGAACTCTCTGGTTTAGTTGCGGCAGAGCGGGCCGGGCTGCTCATATTAATATCTAGTTATGCCGAGCTAAACTTGCAACATCTACCTAGTATGTAATGAGTCTTTCTTTCACTTGAGTTTTAGTACCTATATATAACAGCTTTGGATACAGACGCGCCTCTTGTTTATATTATTCACGCTGGACTGACGGCTCTGCTGTTCCAAGTTCTAACTGACCCCGTGCTACAGCTACTGAAGTCCTTGCTGCCCTCTACTGAGATCTTCACTGCCTCTGCTGGACTCTTTGATACCTCTACAGTGATTGGATGTGGGTCATGCTGAAGATTTATGCAAACTGATTATTCACAGCAAGTTGGGACTGTCTATGATTGATAGTTCTGATAATTAGAGATAGTATAGCCTAGGTCCTGACTCTGGGTTGCAACAAGCCGAGCCACACGGTAAGGAGATGTGGAGACCGTGATTTGACTCGCTCCACGAGCGAGGGCAAGAAAAGTTGTCGAGAGAGCTACATACTGTCTACTTCACCGGGGGACTTAAATGTTCTCATAACGGGAACGGATGCAAAGCGGTGACAGCCTCAACGACCGCCTTCTACGCTTTTCCAGTACGACACCACCGAAAATCGAGACATCGCCCTCAAAAGTCTCTGAGGAATACTGTTTTTTATCCCAGACCAAATCCAGAAAACCTCCTATGCTAGTTTGGGGATTTGGAATATTTGGCCCCCATGTATGGGTTATTACAACTTCTCTGAGACAGCCGAGGATGTCCACCAGGCACTTGATCAACACCGGATTCAAGGGACGCGGACAAGCAACACCTGGTTATCAAATCAGGGAAATGTATGCCAAGGAAATGAGGATCGCCTCAATCAGTGTGCATGTATGTGCGTGCTGTCTTGCGGTCTACATATTTATTTGCATGTGTGGCGGACAGGTCTGGGGGAAGTTCGTCCTCGCAGAAGTGGTCACAACCTCGCGACTGCCGCCCTCCCCGTCATATCATATTTCTTAATCTCCATCCGAATCTCAGCGGAATGCTGGTCTGATTGTTGATTAGCAACAAGAAAGAGTATATTCTATTTTCCAAAGGAAGGAAAGAGATGCAAACTCTTTTAACTCCAAAGAACACCGGTGTTGGGATTGTAACACCCTGGGTTCAAGACCATCTTATCATATGTCCTCGTTACTACTCAGAAACTAAAACCCTGTAAGGGGAACGATCCAGAATCGGATAGCGGCGGACATGCAGGGGTTCAAACGGTTATACCTCGCATTGCGGAAACATTCAAAGGTATCTGATTTTATATAAAATGGGGAAACTATATTGGCATCGACACGATATTGACAGATGAACCTGCCAAAGAGCCTGTTGGGGAACATACTGCTCACGAGGGTGATGATGACGGGAGCACCGAATCTGGCGCCAACGAAGACGAGGTTCTCCGGCTCAGTCTCAAGCAACCGTTCGCCGGGCACAGGATTATCGGGGGGCCTTTTTTTCGGCATGTTCTGGGATTCCCAGCGAGAACCCCCAGAAGTACGGATTTCTTGTCGTCATTGATCCAGTAAGATGTCGCGATCTGGATCTTGAGCTGGTGGAACCCGAGTTCGACTGAGCATCAAGATGTGTGTGATTGGTTCTGGGTTCTCGAAAGGAATACAAATGCACGCATGCCGAGTTTGACCAGCTGGAGGAGGCCTCAGGGACACTTTAGCAGATCTGGGATCTGAGTGCAGGCAAGACTCCTCACCAACCACATTCCAGCAGCAGAGAGTGAGTCCCTGTAATGCAATGACGACGGTTGGATTGCTGGATGCAGCCAGCAAATTCAGACTATGAGTACAGGTACACAAAGATCAACTTGCACAACACATCTTACCCTGATACTCAGATAAAGATCAGCTGTCAGCCATTTCAGCGTCAATTGACAGTGATGGTGCAGGAAAATGGAATGCAATCTGCTGTGCCCTTCAGCAGCCAATGACCTGGATGAGGTCTTCAATCTCTATCTCAACTCCCACTGCTTTAACCCTGCACATGTACTTGCAGAGTCAAAAGCAATGAACTGAAAGCAGTAGGTGTGCAGAGGGGTGTAGGCGGTACAGGCTCCAGATGGGGCAATTTATCATTCCTTATCCACATGTCAGTGAGGAGCACAGAAGACTGTGTATATTACCCAAGAATGGCTCTAAGAACACATGAATACTATGAGAATAGTCCTGCCGGGCCTCATCTCAGAGAACATCCTCCAGTTGCAACTTGTTTGACAGCTCTTGTGAAACTTGTATGCATTGTGAGAATTTCCAAATCTTGCCAGCTTAAGATATAATCCGGCATCCTGGAGGCCAAAAGAGGGCGACAAAACAGTGATGACAACATTGATGAGCGCAAGCAATTGTGTCAGATCTATTTGCTATATATTTAATATTCTTACTCGGTCCTTCTTACCAAAGATGCAATTTCGGGAATCTCAAAGACTTTTATATAAGCTCAACTTCTAGAGGCCCGTCTCAACAAACCTGGTGGCTGGGCGGCAGATGTGGAGGAAGCCGCAGGCAAGAAAAAAGAGCATAAGCTGAATTCGGCCCAGGGAAAAAGATATGTTTTTTTAACTTGTTGCATCCACTGGTCCCCATAATTACCTGCTAAGAAGGACAAGATCATTATTTCAGAACAGGAATGATTTGTTGTCCTCACAACACTACAGTTATTTGTCTTACAGATTTATTATCTCTTGACAATAAAAGTTGACTTCTAAATGCTGTTGTCAGGCAACAGATCACATATTCAAACCAGAGAAGAGAAGATTGATGGGGTGTGCTGGAGTCATATTACCCACAACAGGTTTCATAAAGAGAAAAAAAACAGGATTTCACATTATTCAGACTGATCAGAGAGCTCTGCAACACCATTTCTTTAAATAGTTTCTAAGTGGCATGCTGTTTGATGTCTCTCCATTCAATATGGCACTCACTATTTAGTATCTTGAATTATTCTGGTGGCAGGCTGTCAGGACTGGCCCGGGAACCAGGGCTTAGGGCTAGGTCTCCTTGTGTGCGACTCACTGCGAAGTCATACTGACACGCACTGGACCTCGCTGCAAAGTCATCACGACTCGCATACCCACGCACCATGACTTGTATGTATGTAGTATATATGACCTTGGCCTCCTGGTAGTTTAGGAGGACAAGGATCAGCCTTGCAAAAAAAATCCCTATATACTATTGCTACGCCCTGGCGATAATACAGTCTTCTTCACACTATCCTTATAGATTTCCTGTCTAGAGAGACCCCCTCTCTAGCTCCTGACACTGGAGATGGAGAGCACAAGTCATTGTCAACGCAAACAATGAAGATGATCAATTTGAGCACCAAGCTAGGACTCCTAGATGACATGACAAAACTGAATGGTGATGGTTCAAGAAGACCAGAATGATGAGAGAATGCAGATGATATGTCCAAATAACTGAGTGCTTCGTGTGCAAGATCGCTTTGTACCCAGATTCTGACAGACATGACGGACTTTGTTCAAGGCTTTTGCCCATATACCATGTAAATAAGAAGATAAAGGTGTATCGAATGATCCTTAAGCTCATTCCGTACTTTTGCCGTCAACACCTCTATCTCCAATTGATTCCAGCCAAGGACACGGGAGAAGAGTGCTGGTGTATAGGATTCAACAGCCATGATCTGCTGAACCTGCTGGTACCTTCCAATCTCCTTTAGCTTTGGATCCTTTGGCCATGTACCAACCGGGACCTGTTATAGTCATTAGCTAGTTTCTAAGATTCAAAATATATTAAAGTAAGAGCAAGAGGAAGTAGTCCAAACCTTATAGACAGACTGGTGTACATTGACAAACCCTGCCTTTTCCATCTTTTCTTTCCATGTGGGTGCAGTGTCGAGGCGCTTGCCAAATTTGTTGGCAGCTACATGTAGGTTTTCCACAAGTAGCTGGCAATTCTCAGCCTTCTCAATGGTATTGTCATCAGAGAACCAGAATGCGTAGCCACCATCATATTCAAAATATCCTCCAGACTTTAGATGTTTGAATGCTTGGGCAAAGAGCCGGTCTTCATCTGCAACACACCCCTCCAATTCACGGCCATGGATAAAGTCAAATGGGGTTTGATACACCCAATCATTTTCAAAGTCATCAATCTCAAACACGCAGTTTGGAGGGACCCTATATTTTTGTCTCAGCTTTAAAAAAATACGCGGGATTGTAGAAATAGTTACCAGGGAGGTTGGATAGGGCTCAAATCAGTGCCTATCACTTGGGCAGAAGGATATTCACTATACCAACATCAGTAACTGCAAGGGGAAAAATTGGCAAGGACCAATGCTTACTCCGCAAACTGAATGGCCCAGATTCCTGTGCCAGTACCGATGTCCAATACGCGCTGAGGATTCTTGCTGATTGGTGCAAGGAAAAGATCTCCTCCCAGAAGAAGGCGATAGATGTGATGAAGAAGATCAATCCGGTCTTGTTCCTCTTCATCATTTGGCTAAGAACTGACTCAGTCACTTTCTTAACAAATGGTTTGACTGAATTGAAAATACCAGAAAACAGGCCCCTTCATGATATGCATGGTAACGACGCCCATTCTAAGAAGTAAAAATGTCAGTATCCCTGGCCTGTTGAGCAGATACGCCTTGGAGACTTACCTCATATCTATTAACCATGTCACAAGTCATCTGGTTAGCAAGCTTATGGACAAAAACAAAAAAAACAAAAAATTTATTTGCATTACTTGTAGTTTCTGATGCTTGAACTGAGGGATGACACATAGCTAGCTGTTCCAATACTATAGCTGGTTGTTAGACAAAAGCTGCAAAGTTGTAGCTTGGGCACCAAAATTTACTCACGATTCATTGTAAGCTGACTCATTGTCATCAGAGGGAGCCTCCTGGACAAAACCAATTATATCAGTGGGATATCCCTCATAGTACACATAGCGCAGGAGTGTCCAGATGCTTACATCTACTTCCAGGGTGTTTTCAGCTGGTGGACTTTGAGCTGGAGGACTTTGGGCTTGTGGACTCTGAGGTGGTGGACTTTGAGTCATGTCTTTGGTGTTGACCCTGCGTGAGACAGTGGAGAGAGGGGGCTCAAGCAAGCAGTATGGAATAGACAGAGTAGACAAACAGCAGTCTCAACATTCCAGGGAGGAATACCGCCTTTTATGTAACTGCTCGCCTGGTTTAGCCGCCGGCTGCAGAGGTGACTAGGGAGTACTTATCTTTTTTTTTTTCTTTGACACCATCAGCACTATCTCCTACCTGCTCTGTAGTATGCAGTAGACTGCAGGAGGTGCTTACCATATGGTCCAGGCCCCTGTGGATACAAGCACCAATCAATGGCCAATCTACCCCTCATTATTGTCTTAGTAGCCTCCCCGACTGCCGCTCCAAGAGAACCGAGGTTGCAGTCCTTGAACCGGCTCCCTGTCAGTGTGTCAATCGCTTTGCGCGGGTGCAAGGTAGCGCTTCCGAATCACGCTACAGGACAGTTAGCACAGTTGCGGCGCAGCCTTAGTCTTGGAAAACCAAATTAAAGATAGCGGGCTGGGGGAAGCCCGTTGGAATCACCGCCTTGGTATCTACCTACTAAATCAGGTAGGCACTACCATTGCCCGGGCTACCGGGTAGTTCGCCTACATGTGCGACAAAGGTAAGAAACTTCGTTTGATACGTGTCTTGGTACTCCGTTTCATGAAATATGTATAGCCTTGCGGGAAAATGGCCGATGCATCCTTCGGAGCTCTACGGGTTTAATCAAGATGGTCACTCTCTCGGTGCGGGGATGGGCTCCGGACGCATTGTAACCCCTGTCTAGAGCACAGTATACAACTGGCACGGTACTGACCGCCATATTAGCCGGATGGCAATGGGCTCACCCCTAGCCAGCATAGCCTCGGGGCTTTGCTGTTTAGTAGCTGAGATTAATAACAGCACGTTCAACTGGAAAAGATATCGCTAACTAGGAGGTTAGTTTGCTGGATGTCTCTGAGGGTTTTGATACAAGATAAAAATACAGAATATTTATAGGTCTGAATTGATGAAATAAATCACAGGTCTTCTCAGTACAGCAACCTTGAACTACAAGTGACAACGTCCAATTAGGTATCCAGGTAAGCGCCGGGAGAAGGAGTACAAGACATACACTGACGGCTTTGTCCACTCAATATATGTTTATCTATGAAAGATGTTTTCCAGCAACACGTTGATATTTGACGACCAGCACTCTAGGTCCAAACTTGCCTTGTTGGGGTGAGACCACTTGGGATAGAGAACTTCTGGGACACAAGGCAAGAGCAGTGCAGCCTAGGTTGGGGCTATCTAGAAGATACGAATGATGTCCCTTGATTTTGAATACCAGGCAATAGCCTGAGAGATGTATTATTGGATCAATTGGATCAAGACAACCTGTTGCAGCACTGTTCAGCTTAAATCAGCCTTTCTTGGCAGGGCTGTGGCCTCACATGATAACTTGAATAGTTCTTCAAATCCAAAGTTTCTCTGTCTGTCAGGCTGAAGGGACTGGCAGAGCATAAATAGCTGATCAGGATGGAGTTCTCTCATTGCAACCTTCTGCAATAAGCAGAGACAGGAGTGCGGGTATAAGAGGCATAGCAATGTTGAAAACTTTGATCTGTGAGGTAATTGATCCGTCAGAGGCTGTCATACTTTGTATTTCCGCATACAGAGGCCTTCTCTTCACAAGCAGATTGCCAATGCAAGCACTGTTGTTCTTCTTCAAAAACACTAAGAGATTTTGGTCAGTGTCTAATTTATCCCAACAAGTGGCATTAAATACCGGCACAGAATCTATTTGTCCATTTTTCTTGCCTATATCGCCAGAACAAAGCATGCACTGAAGCATAGCCTTCGTCGAATCCGTCATTTGATGTATGGGTAAAGCAAAGTGTCTCCAAGTTGTTGGTTCTCAAACAGTGAAGCACTAATGAAGTTAGCGAAATATCATTAAAATGCGCAGCTCAATAAGGAGAAATACACCTCTTTCATATTTCTTAGCAGGTGCGTACACAGTGAGAATTTAGATCCCTGCGTTGAGGTAAAGATCTCTATAAACTTGGAAAAGTGCAGCTGTTTCCACAAGAGGCAAGTCAAGCACCTGGTCTGGCGGCACAAGCTCGACCAAGTCACATGACAAACTCAGCATGTGCGTGATCCTTAGCAGGATCCTTAGGCAACGTTGTACAGTGGCCTAAAATTACACATCTACCGCCGCCATGATATTTTGTCGGCTTGTTCCATATAGTAATTGGAGCTTCCATATTGACTAACATAACTACATCGTGCAGCTTATCAGATTTTTTTCACAATACCAGTCAAGATCTTCTAATCCAAAACAATTTGCAAATATTCTGTCGGACTGAACGAACCTAGTAATCCGAAGGTATGATGAAGCTCTGATCTTCTTAATCTACCTATCTGACTAGCTATTTAGCTCATGAATTAGGGGGCCATAACAAAGGGAATTGTGCGATTATAAGCGAATATAGAGCGGGGTACTATGATATTGCAGGGATTCTGACCTTCAAGGGTCCAGGTCGGCTAGTGCTGACTAGGTTGATAAGATTCTTGGCATACCGATAGGTCATAGTGGTAATATTCGGCTGACATATTCCCAGCTTGTTCTGACATTATCAATCAACATGTTCCGGCTTGCAGGACGTCAAACTAATAATTTCATGGTACAGAGCCTTGCCATCCATTGACATCAAAATTGATTCAAAGATCAGATGGAGCGCGAAGGTATAGTTACCACGCGTGCTAGCTGCCGAACTGGCTGACTTCATCTGGACAAAGAAGATAACTTCCCTATCTGCGGTTCATGTTTCAGCTTTGTCTTCTGAAGGGTAAGTCAGTCCTGGGGAATATGTCACCAATATGCCTGCAAACGACGGACCTGTCTGTCAGATCCGGATCCACGTTGGCTCCTGGTTCACACCCATAAAATATTGGGGAAAGGCCTCCTGGAACGTAGGGTGATGTCGCTTTCCGCTTGCGCGACCGTGGGGGAGCCCAGGGGAGTGTGTGTGAAAAACCTCAGGGATTGCTCGCTCGTGATCGCTCGACGGTCTAGTCAAACCCTTGTCTGGCCGTCTGACTCCTCGTCGGACTCTTTGTTTGACTCCACGTCCGACTCTTTGGTCGGCTCTTCATCTGACTCTTCATCCACTCTTCGACCTCATCCGACTCTTCGTCTCACTCCACATTCAACTCTTCGGTCGACTGCTCGTGGGACCTTTGATATGACATTATTGCGGTCCCGTGGTCCCGTCTCTTTTCAGTGCAGTATAGCATTGGAGACTGGCAATGGATAGGTTCACATTAGTATCTTCTCACGATCTGGGATAACAGACACCTTCTCCTGCAGCAGATACTGCAGTTTTAACCATTGACGACCATTCCAAACTTTCTCACGCGTGCTCTCCAGGTCCACTACTGTACCTACCTAGGTAGTTACCTAGTTTATTAGTCTTTGTGGCATCTAGTCTAGAACTTGACAATAATGGCATGACTCATACTGCACATAACAACTTCCTGGGTAGTTAAAATAGATAGGCATTATCTTACGTGGCCAAGCAGGCGTCGAGATGAGAAAGGTTTCTTGCGGAGAAAGATCAAGATTATACGGTACCGATCCTCTTCATGTCATTCATGGTGTATATAGAACGTGTCTATCTACCGCTTCTATTTACTTTATCCAATGAGTATCAATCGTCGTACATAAGCCTCTGTGAGATGATGTAGTCGACGTGGTGCAAAGATGTTTTTAACTGCAACAAAATCGAATGCCGTTCGAAACAACGCCGAAAGTATCCGTGGATGCTCTTTGTTGTCTCTCGGTCTATGCCGTCGCGTAGCGTTGGAGATGCCGCAAGGAGTAATGAACGAAGGAGCCTCTCTTTCCGCTGGCAAAAGCCAGCCGCGATTATATTAAAGGTTAAATAGGGGGATTATCAACCGACTTGGGCGACTCGGCATTCCGTAGAGGAATACCAAGTCCGACACCTTCCCTTCTGCCTCTGACGAGCGCAAGAAGACACTGGCCCACGCCCTCGAGATCGCCCAGCAGCCCAACATGTCCGCGATCGCTCTTCGCCAGCCCGTTCTTGATGACCCTGTAACCCGGAGGCAGCATCGCAGCCGACGCAAGACACACGCCGTCTCCAGCGGCATAGGCGAGATCGTCGTACGCGTCCTGGTGCCGGATGTGCTCGCGTGAAGCGACTTTCGCGCCGTATACCGTGGGCGCGGACTTCCCATAAAGCACGGAAAACGGCGGGTAGCGGTTCTCGGACTGGTGAGAGGGGTTGAAGGCGAGTTCCTGCTTGAAGCGCAGGACCTCTGCTAGTGTCCGTCGGAGGTACTCTATGGCTAATGGTCGCGGAATTGTAGATACAGTCGCGGATGGCGTTGTTGCGGCGGTGCGCGGCGTCGATGTTGGGCCCACAACGCCTTCCATCGTCGGTGCGCCAGCGGTGGCCTTGTTTGCGGCGGCGGAAATCGCATCTGGGGGCCCAGCTACTTTTCGGTCATTGTCCCGCGGAACCTTTTGCGCGGTCTCCTGTTCGCGAGCGGATTTGGGGGCGGGCGATTCCTCTGTCACAGTTTCTTTTCCGCCAAGGACGGAGGAGAATCGTTTTCCGATTTTGGGGAAAGAGGGAAGAGCGCCGGGGATGGTGTCGATAAAGCTCCTTCTATCCGGGAGGAGAGGAGGAAGAGGAGGTGCTATACACGGGGAGAACCGGTAGTACTCCCAGTTCTCCACGTTGAAAAAGTCTATGAGATAGTCCTCTTTCGTCCGTTTATCGATGAAGCAGCGCCCATCTTCCGGCAGCAGCGCATAGCTGGTGCGAAATGTGAAATTCACCTGCGCTGTGAGGACGCGGGAACTGAGCAGTACGTCGTCCCCGTTCCGTAGAGGCCCGAGAATGTTAACGCAATGTTGCGGTACACCTGCGTATACAACTCCCGCAAAGAGTTCCGGGCGTTGATTGACAGCATGCCTGGTAATCAGCCCTCCAAGACTGTGTGCGATCACGTAGGCGCCCCTCTTCTCCGGTGACGTGTCAGGGGCATTGCATGGCAGATCTTCGAGGTACTTGATCAACCGCTTGGACAGGAGATGAGGACTCAAACGCCAGTCATAGCCGTAGTTCCACACGCGCAGTTTCCCGGCCCTAGCGTTCTCGCATTTGCGCAGTTTGTTGATCAGCCTTCGACAAATGTCGACCGGCCCAATATGTGATAGGACCTCCGACGCGATGATGGACTCCTCCATCCTTTCCTCGTCTTCGTGGCTTAGGCCGACTTCGAGGTCCACCTTTCGAAGATTCAGCCCAACCTTCATGGGAACCCAAAGCTGACGATGAGGCGGCTTGGCGGAGCGCAGGATCGATCCTCTGTAGCCTCCCATTATGACCACATCACCGGTCAGCTCAGACATTGCCTCTGTCAAGATAGGGTACAGAGTATTCTGACCTGACTTGGGCGAGCGCGCCCTGGCCTGTGAGCTCCGCTTGTGCTCTGCAGTATGTGCAATATTGTCACTCTGCTCTTCAGCACTGCCGATGAACCGTCCATAGCCCCAGTCACTCCGGAGATCCTGAAGAGCCAGGCCCGGCTTGCTCAGTAACCTGTTGCTCGAGTCCTGCAGGGTGTCTTTGATCGCCTTAAACCGGCTATTCACCTGCGAATGCACGTGTTCAAACTGTGAACGCTGCTCCAGAGACGACTCTCTGGACAGATTCCTTAGATACAGAGATTGATCCGAGGCAGATCGCCTTAGACTGAGGGGCGTCCTGCTTATGCTGGGTCTCCGTTGGTACGAGTGTTTTGCCGTCCCTGACCTGTCTAGAGGCCGCAGCTCGGAAACAGGCTCGTCCCCAGAGATATCCCTATCATCCTCACAGGAAAGTTTCTGGGAAAGATCCGCAGGAACATCCTTCTCCCGGTCAGCCTCCTGAGGCGCTGGAGCCTTCCCAGACTGCTGGCTCTGGGAGCGGCTATGCCCTGGAGAGATGAACGAAGCGATAGATGATCGTTTTGCGAGAGATCCAAAATCCGGAAGGAGTTTCTTCTTAAGATTCGCGATTGAATCCCCTGACCACGCACGAGTTCGAGTCCCCGGCAGGCCCCCTTTCAGGATAGACCTTGTCAAGCCAGACCGTTGGCCCTCCTTGATACTCCCTTTTGTTGGACTTGCCGTTCGTCTCCCTCTCTTCTCATCAGTCGCTTCTGAAGGCTGCGTGTCGTCTATAGGCTCAGGTTCCGCACTGATCTCTGGGAGGTACTCTCCCCCCGGGCGTGTTTCCAGAGGAGAGTCAAAATATCCACCACCGCTCTCCATCGCCCTGATCTTCTCCATGGGCGTGCGACGTGCCTTCATGCGGCTCTGGGCGTGGCTGATGCTGACGCCCAGGACATTATCCGCCTCGTCCTCCTCTGCAACGGCTGCTGCCCTTGGCAGGCCATCCTCGTCAGAGCTCACGTATATGCAGTTTGAGGCGTCCGTCCCGGTGACGGGGAGGCCGTTGATCTCGCCAGTTGTGCTGGGGTCGTCCAGCTTTCTTTGTTCCTTTGCGGAAGGCAAATCGATTGGGGCAACCTCGCCCCTGCTAGCACTCGCCATGATGGATCCGAAGTACAGTAGAAAGAGAAGCCTCCAGAACATCTACGTCTTTGTTGGAAGCACGGGCTCTCCGCTACCCCGCCAACCTCCTCTCCCGCAAGCGCAGAAAACGTGGGGTACCCATGGAGGCTAATCGTTATTGAAAGGATCCTCTGAGAAGAAAACGTTAGACTAGTTCCCGGTCGAGTCCGGGCGAAAGGACCGTGTATAAATGGGACCCGGGCCTTCCGCAGTGTCGCAGCCTTACCGCTGGTAGCGCGGCGGATACCTATGAGACAAGCTGATCCGGTTCCACAATGGTAGAGGAACCACTCGCATCTCTCGACCACCCAGAGAGGAAAAGTCGAACACAAAAAGGAGCAGAGAATAGCTGTCGAAAGAAGTCAGCAGAGATAAGCGACGAAGCCAACGAGGCGACAACATCGCTCGTGCCTCGGACGTACTGTGGTACAAACAACCACTGCGGCGGTGTGTCGGGAGTCCCGGCCTCTTTATATGCGACCACCGGCTTTACCGCACCTTCATGAAGTCATCCCCTCCTTGCAGAGGGACGCTGACAACGCCGTCGCCTTTCCTCTTGCCCATGATTATTATTCTCATCAGCACAGCCTCATGCCAAAAGTCTGTCTAGCCGAGTGACTACTCCGTATTTACTGCCCCTGGTAGTGCTAGCGCTTTGCTTAGCGCGTCGAGCCTCGACATAAAGGGAGAAGACTGCGTCCTCAGAAGCCAACGTCCCAGGTTCTCGTTGTACAAAGCAAACTGCCGGTTTCGTTTCATGATCAAACTCCTCCTTGGATTCGCTGTTCTCCTGAAACCGGCCTGGTCTGAGCAGCAGCGGTCGGTCTGCTGCAGGAACCACTTTTGAGTCTGGTTTGCAGGAAACACCGCTCTCGATTTCCCCAGCAACATGAGACCGCTGTTACTCAACCTGTTTCTCCTGTTGTGATTGCAACACATGCCCTCATTTTGCAGCTTACGTCTCGCGATCTTGTCGCGGTCCCACCCAGTTCATTCACCTGTTTTTAGTTTTTTTTTTTTTTTTTTTTTTTTTTTTTTTTTTTTTTTTTTTTTTTTTTTTTTTTTTTCCATGATATGTACAGTACTGTCTTGCTTCTGTCCACTGGATCTGGACTCCGTCCCCGAACTCAGTGCTCAGGATATGGAATTATTCAGAGCAAGTACATGTATGGTGCATTTCTAACATAAACTGCTTTAAATACTGTTTCTCAGTTGCCATTGCAATATCTGTGGTATCACCCAGCCCTCAAATCCTATTTATCAAGCCACCCAACAGTCACTTATATAGAAAGACGGCTTGTGGGGATACAGTATTAAGTCATAACCGCCGTGAAACTGATCGAACCTCTCATCGCCTTTGAAAGCTCTCGCGAGCCTTGGTCGACGCAGCAAAGTTCCCTGATTGAACTTCCCGCTCGCCCTCTTGCGCAATGGCCTCGTTCTTGGCCATGCCCTCCTTGTCGTTAAAAAGGGTGTCTATGGCTTTGTTGAAAGTTCCGCGGATAGACTCGCCGGCACCCTACGTCCCATATGTTAGAATTATTCCCGTGGAAATTGAGAAACGGATTTATCAACATACGTGAAGGCCTGCCGCGACGGACTTGATACTTCGACCTAGATCTGAACCGCCACTGCTAGTGGTGCTCGATCCAGAAGTGGCACCTCTGGATCCTCCATTGCTAGACGGGTTGAATCCGGTCCCGGTGGATGGATTGTATCTGGCTCTCGAGGTTTGGGGAGCGTTCCCCGCGTTATCGCCCGCCTTTGTGCCTGTCAGACTGGAGGGGGCAGCAGGAGCGCCGGTCGATGAGCCCTGGACAACCCCGGATGTGTTTGTCTGCGCCTGTCCAGCACCGGCGCCAGTTTCCTCCATCGGCTTTACAGTCGTCTCTCCGGTCTTGCTGTTGACCCTGGGATCGAGCTTGTTCAGCAGCTTCCAGCTATGCGGTCCGCAACTCGAGCTCTCCGGATTCGTGACGGACGCCGTAAAGCCCGGGTGATTGTTGACGCTGGTCGTCGTCCCCAGGGGGTACTGCGCTTGGTGGTGCAGCTCGCTGTCCACGCGAGGATCGAGCCTGTTGGCGATGTCTGACTTGTGCGGCCCAGCCGTCGCGGGCGCCGGTCCCGTCCGAGGGCTGCTTCTGTCTGCTGCAGAACCACCTACTGTTATCGTCCCTGTCGAGCTATCGACGCGAGGGTCGAGCTTGTTCAAGAGGCGGGATTTGTGAGGTCCTGCGGTGGCCAACATAACGGATATGGAGAGTTGGGCTTTCAAACGACCCTGCAAAGGTAAAAATAAACAGTCCATGGAAACACCTAACTCGTGTGGCGCTGGCCGTCCATGTCTATATAGTGACAACATCGCAATACATCGAGCCCTACATCATCGCAGGCAAGTGACGTCAGGCTGAACTCAGTGCGGTTTGGAAAAAGTACGCCCTTGGACATGCTGTAATGGGCAGTTAGGCTAGACGGAAATACAGACAGACTCTGTTGACTCGCTCTGAGCAAAATGGAGTTCGTAGCAGGGGTTGTCAATGTCCTTTGACCAAGGGCGAACGTGGCATACGTCAGCATGCATCTGCATAAACTGCATTGATGACTAATCCCGGAAGGGCGTATCTACTCTCCGACTTATGCAGGGTCCGCGGACCGCGGCAGCCCGACGATCACATGAACGCGGTAAGCTGGCCTGGACGTCTCTGGGCTGGCATGGATAGGAGGCTCGGGCAACCCGTAGTCTTCTCTATGCATTAATAACATCACTCCTTCCATCCACAAGCTTGGATTTGTGTTTCTGATATATCGGCTTGTGCATGCTCCCCCCGCCTCATGGGGCTGCTGTCGGTGTAGATCCCGATGTCTCGGAGATCCCGAGGTACCTCAGCGGCATGTTTTAAGGGCGGCCCTTCTCTATTTAATGGCTTAAAATCCTTTCTTCCGTCATCACAGCATCCAGAGATAGGATATCAAGAAATAGGACATTCTACAGGGGTTGGGGCTGCGTTATATCTGCCAAAATGCCCAGGTCCAACAAGCAGATCATCTACGCGAACCCCCCGGCTCCCGCCATTGACCCGTCCCTCTCCACGGGAACATTCAGCCTCAGGAAGACGACTATCCCGGATAACATCCCGGATGACAAGGTCCTCGTCCGGGTGCACTACCTCTCCCTCGACCCCGCGATGCGCCAATGGCTCACGGCAAAGCGGTCGTACATCGCGCCCGTTGAGCGCGGCGCCATCATGCGCGGGAGCAGTGTCGCCCAGGTCCTCTCCGTTGGCAGTAAGCTGCGCGACCGCTTCAAGATTGGGGACTGGGTTATCGCGTATTCTGGCTGGCAGGAGTACGCAGTCCTCGGTGCCCAAGAGGTCCAGAAGGCAGTCGTTCCCGAAGGATGTCGGCCCATGGATGCCATGACCGTGCTCGGCATAACGGGCTTGACGGCCTACTTCGGGATGCTGCGTGTTGCAGAAGTCAAAGCCGGGGACACTGTCGTCGTCTCTGGCGCGGCGGGAGCAACAGGCTCGGTCGCGGGCCAGATCGCCAGGATCAAGGGAGCCAAACGCGTTATCGGCCTGGCAGGGTCGGCAGACAAGTGCAAGTATCTGAAGGAGGAGCTAGGGTTCGACGTTGCAATCAACTACAAGGACAGTGACTGGAAGAAGCAGCTGAAGGATGCTACGCCCGAGTACATCGATGTCTATTTCGACAACGTTGGAGGGGAGATTCTGGATGCTTGCCTCGCCCGCGCGGCGAGGAACGCTCGGTTTGCTATCTGCGGCGCGATCAGTCAGTATAATGCGGCCCAGCCCCGAGGGCCAGCAAGCTTTATGACGGTCATTGTGAGTAGCTCTCTTGTCTTTTCCGTTCATTGCGAAATCCCTCTCCTTGTAGGAGCAGAACTGACCTTGTCATACAGTCTCAACGAGTGACGATGAAGGGCTTCATCGTCTTCGACTTTGCGAAGGAGTACCCGACCGCATTGAAAGATCTAGGGAAATGGTTGGTGGAGGGAAAGATCAAGCGCAAGGAGCACATTATAAAGGGTGGCCTGGAGGCTGCACCTCAGGGCCTAGTGAGCCTTTACGAGGGCGCAAATACAGGGAAGATGATGGTCGAGGTTGCCCCTACGAGCGAGGCACTGGGAGCATTGAATGCGAAGTTGTAATTTGATCGGGATAACACTGCGCAAGCTGGTCCTTCATATACTGCACGGGTCGAATTAAGAGCAGTGATAGATATAATAGGGCCATTAGCGCTATCTGATGGCAAGAAAACGGCGTCGAGGACCAAAGAGTTGATTTCTGTTGTTGGACACTGATAGGGCCTGGGATGGCAGTTCCGAAGATACGTCATGCTGAGTGGTACCCTGAACGCATCGGCCGTCGCCTCAACTGGAGCCTGTTGTCCAATAAGGAACCTGGATATCTTCTGATTTCCTAGAATTAGCTGAAACTGATAAACATTCTGAAGAGCCCATTTATTGACGTATGCAAGTGCCCCGATTGTCAAACTTACACATGGCTGCAGAACCACCGACAGCCGACAGCAAAGGCCGTGGAAAGGCATCGCGCCCCCTGCTCATATGCACGGATTGTCTGACTTCATAAGGGCTCTGTTCAGACCAGGGCCAATCTGTTCCTCCCAGGCGCGCGTCACTGTGGCAGCTCCTTTAGCCTTAAAACAGGCTGACTGACGAGGGAACTGCAGATCATTCAAGTACAGGATGTTCCAGGCATTGCTATCTCTCAGGCCTTTGAGATCGGTGTTGCCGGCGCATCAACATCAGACCAGCGACCCGAACGCTAGAGAAATTCCCTCCCAGACAAGGATGGATGCCCAACAGGACAACAAACGTTTCACCCTCGACGAGCTTTTCAATGTCAAGGGTAAAGGTGAGGAATTCAGTCCAGTAAGGCCATTCAAGCTGGCCATTCAATGCTGACATTTTTCCAGTCGCTCTTGTCACCGGCGGTGGTTCCGGCATCGGCCTTATGGCCACCCAGGCTCTCGCGGTGAACGGCGCAAAGGTGTACATCGTCGGTCGGACGGCCGAGAAGCTCGAGCGTGTTGCTGAACTATACGGGAAAAACATCCCGGGGCAAATCATCCCCATCACCGCCGACGTTACGAAGAAGGAGTCCATTGCCGAGCTCTATAACGAGATCGCCAAGCGCGAGAAGTACCTCTCCATCCTCATCAACAACGCCGGCATCGCCGGCGCCAACCAAACATCCAGGCATGAAAACGTGCAAGACCTCCGGAAGAGCCTGTTTGAGGACCCATCCGCCACGATGGAGGACTGGGAGGAAGTCTACCGCATCAACGTCTGCCAGCTGTACTTCATGACGGCCGCTTTCCTGCCTCTCCTGCAGAAGGGTAGCGAGGAGAACTACGGCTGGAGCAGCACCGTGCTCAACACGTCCTCCATCTCGGGTATCGTCAAGATCTCCCAGAACCACTTCAACTACAACACGTCCAAGTCTGCCGCCGTGCACCTGACCAAGATGCTCGCGCACGAGGTGTACGCGTCCAAGCTGAAGATCCGCATCAACAACATCGCGCCCGGCGTCTTCGCCTCCGAGATGACCACCTTCACGAGCGACGACAAGCAGAAGAGCTACCTCCCCAAGTACGAGTATCCGGATATCGTGGCCGGGTCGGAGAAGATACCCGCCGACCGGCCCGGGCACGAGCGCGACATGGCCAACGCGATCCTCTTCGCGGTGACGAACCAGTACCTGAACGGGCACACGCTCGTAGTGGACGGAGGCTGGGTTCTGTCTGCCGGAACCGCATAGAGCTGTTGCCGCCTGCACAGGCTTGCGGTGATTATTATGTAAGGCGCTCCGGTGACGTTCGATTATGTATATGTAGAACTGTTTATATATATAGATCCTAGAATGTCAACTTCCAGCTTCATGGAACGCTATGCCCGGCGCACGTTGGAAATAGTATCGTAAATCCTTATCGACCAGAATCTCCCGACTTGATGATCTGATTGATCAACGTCAGCCCATGCTGCCATCTCTACTGTCACCTTCTCTGCACGTCCTTCCGCTAATTTTAGACTCGTCTCCCCGCCATATGTTTTCCCTCAGCGAGTGTTTCAGACCAATTGCGCATCGGGACATCTCGATCGACGGAATGCCCGAGTTTGGAAGCGAGCATCATAGCGTGGCTACTACTGTGGTAGATCACCGTGCACGGGTCTGAGACTATGAATAAATAGACGTGGGGGAAACTGCGCTGCCTCATCCCGTCCCTATCCTTTCCATTAGCGTCTGCTAGTCATCCATATACCGCGCCGACTGCCCTGCTTCATTTGTTAGTCAGGATATGATCAAGGGGCCCAGTAGACATACCAAGTAAAAGGGCCATCCATCTGCACGGCGATCTATTTAGCTGCACTGCAGACCATGGTGTCTTGAATTGCCCATCATACGAACTCTTCCTGGTATCGGAATTTCTGCCAGCACTGTATCTGAGTATTTGGGACACGGGCCATTCCAGGTCATTGCCGCTCCAGACTGCAGATCTCCAAATACCACGCTCAGGTGGTAGGCACTGTATATAGACTGGTCAAATGGCTTGAAAACATTCTCCAAAGTGCGTGCGGAGACCCTATTATTATATATTACCGGAAACATGATACTCCATGGGAAGATCGGGCTGCACAAAATTCACAGGATTCCCCAGAGCGCAGTTCCTTGCCGAAGCTCCCTCTCGAAGTTTGCCCAGTCTAATACCTGGGCGGTATATAGCATGTAATTCTCTTTTTGCATTCGACGACTCAGTCTTGTATTTTGATGACCTTCAGGGGCGCTGAAGGACCAGCAATCTTGGCTCCTGTTTATCCTTTTTATATTCAGAACAACAAAGTCGAAAGAGATGAAGTACGTCAGGCGTCTTGCAGGACTGTATGCGAAGAGCAGACAAAGAATAATTGAATAGCATATTATATAATCAATCTTGAGAACGTTGAAGAGTCGTCCGAAGGAAGAGAATCCGGAAAGGGGATTGGAGGTATCATTTATGGGCAAATTCCTTGTCTAACTTTGGAAGTTCGCGCCTCTATCCTTGGTCCTGACTTATTTGCATATAGTGGAAACCGACTATTTTGTCCAAACAGACAGCAAACAAAGCACTAGGTATATCCACTGAAGAAGCGGATCTGGATCTCATCACATTGCATATGAGAATATTAGCGCCCATTCGCCATGTAAAAGCGTCCTGCAGCTCGGCGCATTCCGAGGGACACTATCACGGATATCAGCACCCGTATGCCCATATAGACCGCATATATTACGCACGGGGACGGAGATATGCCGGGAATTCCGGCAGCGGACGTAGACGCGGGCGCCGGGCGGAAACACACAAACGGCGGAGAGGTCGCTAGCGAAGGCCCGTAGGCATCGGCAGCACCACTCAGTGCTCCCCAGGGGAACAGCGCCGGGAGCGGGCACAGGGACAGCAGGCGGCGGCGGGACGACGACGGCGATGGCAGCCTAGATTCCGGACCTATGCATATAAAGGTTCTTTCATGGCCTGAGACTGCTACAATCCGCGCGATCAGAAGAAGTGTGCCAGAGTGTTTGTAGCGGTTGTAGACAACGTGGCATCCAAATTGTACTCCAGTCTCTCTTTGCACATTTTGATCTGCAGTTGCTGATATCTCACAAGAGAGAAGGTGCCAAGGTAGATGGTAGTAAGTAGCTCGATTCCCTTCATCCAGCGGGGGAGGTAGGTGAATAGTATAGAGACAAGTCACTGGTTTATGGCAAGTGATAGAGCAAGACAAGAACTTGAGAAAAGGAAGAGAGAATCCTCACGGGACTCTATATACTTTTGGTCTGTCTGCTGCTGCTCCTATAAAAACATAGGGATGTACAAAGTAGTTGAAGTAGATTGGTAAAGCTGCGTCCCGGGAGCTTGCTGGCGCGAGACTTCTAGAAGTCTGAAGAAAGAAGGTATAAGCATCATAAAGGAGCAGCTTGCAGACTGCCGCTAACAAAGAATGGAAATAAGGAAGTGGAGCGTAGGGCGGCTGCTGGCATCTGCAAGCGGATCTAACTATGAATGCAGATGTAAGGTAATGCCGCAGGCAAACTTGGTGAATTATTCCATGGACCGTTGAGGTCCGAGAATGGTAGAGAGCTGTGAAGCATAGACTGTTTCCGAAGACCAGATACTTACGACAATATTGTTAAATTACTACTTTAAGTTATTTTATACATGTTTTACAGCCCGAAGCGCTGCCTTCGTTGCGTCTTCTACATTAGGTGGAAAAATATTGGCCTCGAACGCGTCCTCAGCACCTTTATTTCCAGCGCGGGCAACATCCACAGCAGTAGCTAGAGCATCATCTACAGACTCAAAAAAAAAGTTACATACGGTGCACCACAATGTAAAAAGCTCACACCACCTCCCCCTGGGGTACAGGGGGACCGGGTGCTACGAAAACCCGCACCTTGCTTTTGGCGGCCAGGGATTTTACTACCTAGATCCTAAGGCAATAGTCCTCATCGGATGTTAGCAGATAAATATCTCACCTGCTGCACCTCTGACCAAGGCAAGGATCGAACTCGGACTTTGGGTCCGGTGACAGGGAAGGCCACTGGCTAGAGCCGTTGACCTTGACCGCTGCACTATGTCCCGAGTTCTGGTCGTTAGATGAAGGAAATTTGCAAATATAGCCCAGAAACGGGAGGGCGCCTGGATGCCTGGGGCGGGGAGCGAAGATAGACGAAATTGACATGAGCAGAATCGGATTACATGCATCTGTGGAGGGTTTCTCAGGAAGTTTGATCTCTCTGGTTGTGTATATCTGATATCTACTATGGTGGAACAATTCTCTGCACCTGTCCATGCTCACATGTGTGGCAGGGAAGAGGCTCATGTCTATGTTATAGAATTATAGACTCGGCACTCATGGAAAGTGAACAAAGTTGCTGCATGTAGTCTTCCAGCTCTTCGGCAATTGGCAATTTTATGGCTTCATCAGACTGCCCCAGGATTTGTCCAGAGTCTGGCCATCCAGATAATCCATGAAGATATAATGAAGGTATAAGTATCATAGAGACTTCCAAAATAACTAACATCCATGTCAATTGCTCCATATGCATATGCAGCATATAGCGTTGGAACCGTCAAGAATGTCTTTTGTGCCACAAAAGTCATGGTCTTCGATGAGGGATAGATGGATGGGTGCCGAATGTTACCGCATAGTTACGTGATCATGTTGTATGGCTGGCTGCAGATACTACTGCTGTCTCGTGTGGCTGCATTTGCCGATCTCACTATTCTGATATCAAGGTCAGTGGCTAATGCCGTCGGTGTGTCAGGTACATACAGCAGGGGTCCTGTAACCTCTTCGTTCGCTGCACCTGTGGTAGGCCCCGTGTCACCACGTGCCAGGGCTATATCTCTTCTCCATCGGAAACAATTCCCCCTTCTGGATAGAATCCACTTCTTGCCAGGTGAGTTAGCATACGGCCCTTTTTAATTTTTTTGGTCGACTAATCCGGTTATTAATGATCCATAGAGATCTTGACGCGTACATTGCCCGTTGTCGAAAGATTGCCGAGGATATTTCGTCGACGCGTACCAAGCACAGTTGGATTCCTATCGTGCCGATAAGGCCTCTCTTCTGTACGGCTTCTCTTTTATCCTTTTGACTACAGATCAGCCTTATTACCTTTTCTTTTTCGGCAGTCCAATTGATCAAGATGAACAACCTGGCCTGAGTTCTGATATGGATTGTCGTATCCAAGAGCTTAAACTAGGTGATCCATGGACGACGGTAAGTCATTTCGTTTATTCTGCTCGTCAGATCTAGAAACAAAAGTGGATATATCGACCATCTTAAGTCCAGTTGCTTCCCAACTTCTGACATCTCTAAATCTACAACATGGAGACTATTATTCCACCTTTCCTCCCAACTACCTAGGATCCTCACACCCACACACAAAACCCGTGAAACGATAAATCCAATAACTCCAGAAAGACCCACATGGTCGCTGGGCATAAAATCATGAGGGACGAACGCAAACTAAGCTCAGTTTCAAAAAGCTTGACTACCTCGCATGACAACTGTGTAGCATGTGCGTAAGGCTAGGGTTAACTCCAGACCTGCATGCCACGATTTCAGGGAAATCTACCCGATTAAATGTTGCTATCCTTGCGCGGAATCACACCCAAGGGGAGCCGGATGAATGTTGTCTCCTCTGTCATAATACCCGCCGCGCCGGCGTAGAAGGCGAGGAACGCAGCGACAACTGCCAATGCCCCTCCTGCTTGGTTCACGTGGATACTGGCCACTGGGTGTGACGTGGCGATGAAGTTGGCGATCGAGAGCAGGAAGAAGGCGACGATCACGAAGAAGAGCACGCTCAGGATTGTGATATTTGTCCGCAGCGCCGCGAGGAAGAAGACGATCGTCATGAAGCACCATACAAGCATGTAGATACCGAGGGCGAACGTAAGGGCGCGGACATCTTCCCCATATGCCTGCTTGATCCCGACAGATGGAAGCTGGAACATTGCGTAGCTGAGCCAAAAAGCGCCGTATGAGCAGTGGACGGCCGTGCCAAAGGTGTTTCCAACCCGGAACTCCATGAGTCCTGCCAGAATCTGGGCAACACCGCCCATGAAGACCGCCAGGCCGAACGCGGCATTGTCAGGACCAACGGAACCACGCGGGTTGGAGTCGGGGAGCCTATATCAAATCAAGCCGTTAGCGTGGATCACGGCAAAATATCCAACAATTCGATTTCTTTACCCAGCGCCGCATTGATAGAGGCCCAGCACGAAGGTGGTGACGGCGAAAGCGAACAGGCCAAGGGGCCCTGGGTTTGCCAGCTTATTGAACGGCGGGTTGGGGACCTGAGAGACGGTGACTAGACGTGGATCTGACAACGTGCCATTTCCGGACACCTTCTCTCGCTCGTCAATGCTTGCGTCGTGTCCCATATTGGCGGCTGCACTTGGTGATAAGTAGTAGTAGGTACTATACGTAGACTTTTTGAGAGGACTGATCACGGCAGTGTGGCACGAGATAGAGCAGTTTCTCCCCAGACCGGGAGATGCTGCTCCTCTAAATAATTCCCATGCGGAGGCGCGATCCACTTCTAGAGCCTACTCCGTACTAGTACTGAGTCTCCGTACTCCGTACTCCATACTACCTAGGTAGTCAGGGAGGAGCTCAGAGGAACGATCAACCGTGCGCAAGGATCCCTTTCGCCCGTGTCTATCAGATCGACACTCCTCCCCAGTCTTTCTGCGCTCTCCAATTCAGACCGGACTAACCCCACCTTACGCGGGGGATAGACGGGGCAGCAGCATTGACATTTTGACAACATATGACCTGTTTGACTCTTCAAGCGGCAGAGGATCTGCTAGCGCAGTACATACGCAGGGACCATTGGGGAATGGGAGCAGCCATGGCCCAGCAACTAAGAGGACCCATCCATCGTCCCCAAGGTTCCACGGATTCGCCTTATTGAACACCAGACGGAGGAGCGGACGTACTACATATGCAGTAGGTATGGGATAGCCTCGCTCTGAGGGTGCTACTAATGCAACGATCGTCAGCGATCCAATTCTACGGCATGCTGCGTATGAAACTTTAGGTCTGCCCGGATTTAAGCTAGAAACAACCTTAGCATCGGCTGAAGCTTAATGATCCTTTGTTCCTCGTTGGCGGACGAGGAGTGGGACTGCAGATCGTGCGAGACGGTTTGTGTCGCACAGATGTTGCAGCAGTAAGTTAGACCAGGACCTCTCTCCTTTAGTCCACAGCACATTATTGCTGTTACTTCTCTATGGATGCAGGGGAATCGTCAGACGGAATGGATAGATGCAAGCGAGTGTCACAGTTGGAGAGACCAGGTACGGAAATCCCCCTATATACGTTCCCGTTCTACCTCCGGCTCGACTTCGTCCAATACTATATCACGTCGTAGCCCATACCAAGGAGGGCCGTCGGTACACACTTTGCCAAGTTAGACTAACAAGTATAGGAAGCCAGTTGGCGTTAATCTAAGCGAGGCTTTCCCCAGAGGTTTCACCTCAATATGGAGTGCCCACTACGCAGCAGGTTAGGCAGTAGTAGGTACACTTTAACTATTTGGGTCACTCTAGAAAATCCGGAGTCTGCAGGTGGAGTCTGGAGAAGTGCGGGTTAGTCGCTAACTTTGCTCCAGCTCCACACACAGAGAGTTTGTTGAACTTAGGCATACTAATTACGTGGTAGCTGGTTACGTGATAGCTGGACAAAAGAGCCTCCGAACTCTTTTCGTACCGCGGATCATGTCGTTCTCGTTGCTCTGCAGAGCGGACCGAGACCGATGGGCGTCGTGCGCCAAGTTGGGCAACACATTGCTACTCTTGTTCTACAGTTCCACTCCGTCTAAGTTGAGTGATCGAACTCAATGGTGATGTTACCTAAGCAGGCAGGGACCCAACACCGACGTCGGTGTCAGTCTGGGGTAGGGGCAATGGGGCATGGACACAAGCTACTCCACGGAGTATGGAGTAGTACAGTACATCAAGGTACTCTGAGACTCTGTCGAGACGCAACGTGAGGTGAGCGCCAAGCCCGTGTACCGAACTAGCAGCTAACGTCGGGATTGAGGTCGGTAAATGTCTCGGAACCTAGGTAGTACTGTAGTTGCTTGGCGGCGGAAACGGACCGATAGACTCTCGATCACGGATGGACCTTTTTACATACATTTCCTACGGGAAACAGCGAATTAAGAGTGCTTGGCAATGCTTGAGCGACTGTTGTCTTGCACGGCTCAGCAGAATAATGATGTTCAGTACATGACTACCGATTCTACCTAGGTATTCCGGTCCGGGGCCCCGGACCATTTCCGCTCCACTCTGCCTTCTAGAAGCTCCGCTCTCTCTCCTCCACACAGAGCCTCCGCTTCTCCGCTCCCCCACGGGGTGACGCCTGACTTGTCCGTTGGGTCGACTATCATTGACGGATGGCCACATCAGACATCTCATCAACTGGATCCGAATCCACCCGGCGCACCTTGAGGCCTCCAATTGTACCCGGTCCCAATTCACAGTAAGCGAAGTTTTCTTAACCAAAAGACCCAGCCCCGACGATCGGTTCCGCCCCAGCTCGTGTGTACAAAGCGCGGGAGCACCCCGTACAGACGAACGCGGGTCAGGACTTGGTACTTTGGAGTATTCATACCACAAAGCTGGGAATGAATACACGCCTGCGGGTCAGGTAAACCTTCGAAAGAAGCAGGTACTTACTTTTGGATGGCTGAGATTTATTAATGGTGATGTCCGACAGGATCACATATCGATGGCTTTGCAGAGACCACATGAAGCTTCCACACTCTTCTTAGCATAAAAATTGTTTTAATAAGAAAACCAGCGCTTTCACAGGTGTCATGGAAAGATGGTTTATCCAATTTATTTGATCTTCCAGTGACAAGGTGAAAGAGTTGGACACAATAGGTAGAAGGGACTAGACCTGAGCTTATTCTTTAGATCACAGACGCCATAGATAATATAAGACCTCTTGACTTATACATAATGAATACTGCAAGTCTAATCCTTCATGCAAGAGTATGTATATTATTTGGTCCTACAAACGACTTGCGATAGTTACTCGAGGAAAGGCTACAGCGATCTGTTGGATGGAGCGCGGCTGTATTAGTATCAGATCAGAATGCCACCGCTGGGCACGGTACTCACTTGGACCCATAACTTCAAGGCCAAAGAATACATACATACACCTACTGAACAGACGCGTGAGGCCAAGATCCTCAAAGCGGCACTCCACCTCCGCCGCAGCAGTGTAGAGAGGTCCTGGAAAGCTGCAAGAGGACGAGAGAAGAAATGAGATAGGACCTGCCGACTCTCTCTCTTCTGGGTTGCGACGACTTCAAGGAATGGCTCTACTGGATCAGATCGAACCGCATGAGCAGTAATACCAGGAGATGAAAATCTGTCATGAGGCTGGCTCTATGCGCTAAGACAAGACAAAACCCGGGAAAAAATGCGTGGATGATATTTTTTTCGACAGAAATTTCGAGAATTGTCGCTGAAATCCCCGATGAATAAATAGTGGTACACCCGAGCAGGCCGAAGCCTGCTCTTGAAGACACTGCAGTATCTCCGTAACCTAGTCCCCGGAAAACACTGTACAGAAACGTCATGCCGCTGCACGAGAAGGTCTCCCGACCAGGTACATATTCAGGAAACAACTACCTGCGGGAGCTCATCGCATATATGGTTTCATTGAACGGAGAAAACAAGCCAACAATACACAATCAGAAGCGCAAAAACGGCAAGATAGATATCGAAGCCATCAAAGCCTCCCCTCGATCCGGCCATAGGGCCAGATCCAGACGGCAAAGGCGACGACATACATAATGTTAGCAGGGAGTAGAGTAGACCACATTCCGGGGAATTCTGCGTGGGTCGCAATCGTGCCGGGAAGGCAGAATATAACAAATCCTGAAGTCACTTGTTTCTGTTCTGTTCCATTCTATTGATATTTATATATATTTTCTCCAGAAGCACCACTCACCTATGAATACATTGTGAAAGTGCATACATATATGACCAGTAAAAAAACAAACAAACAAAACAAGCAAGGCAAGGTCTTTAAGGCTCTCAAGGCAAATGAATGATCTTGTTCAATAATTCAAGATACCACATCTACTCAACAGGATCTGGCTCAATTTATTGTTTATTTTTCTGCACCACACCGCACTGCATTGCAAATGACATGTCAAGTTGTCGACTACCTACCTAGGTCCCTACAACATAAGAGATAACTGCTCTGATAGATAACCGACACCACCGCACCATACCATTGAAATCAAATCGAATTGAGTGGGAAAAAAACAAACATACAGGCAAAGAAAGAAAGCAAGAAAGGCAGACAGACATGCTGCCAAATCAAGTACATTAAAAGGGTCTAAGAATGCTCACTGATCCATTCACCATTTGCCATTTGTTCAGCAGAATGCGAAGTACCTAAGTACCTAACTATATTTTCGATAAAATACACAACACCCACAGGAATAAAATATCCACAAAAAAAATAAAACCCCCATGGCATAATAACAGAAAAAAAAGGCCATGCCGGATGTCACACATCACGCACACCATCCATTACATTAGAAACGAACACGTTGTAGCTCATGCATGCCGTATAATGTACTGTTTATGTATGTATGTATGGCTTTGGGTTTTTCTTTTCCCCTTCATTTGTTGAAACCCATTCCAGCGCCGGATAACTCCAACTCCCATCGTGCGTTGTTTTTTATGTACTGTACGGTCGGTAGAGGTCTCTACTCCGGGGAGAGACAGCAGACAGCCTGGCTCTCGAGAATTACGAGGCGGTCACTCGATCCTCGGGGGACTTCTCGATTTCTTTCCCAGTGGACTTGCGCTGCCACTGTTCAATTAGTCAGTATTTAATTTAGTCACGAACACCAATGTCGGAATCGGGTGATTGTTGTGGAAGCAAGCTGAGGGTAAAAATAGGAAAGAAACAAACAAAAAATACATAAGCAAAAAGGGACATACGATCTCCGCCTCTCCCCCTCCTTCCTGAACCCCTCGATGATCTTCAATATCTCCTTCCGCCCCGCAGCGGCGTCGACCTTCCTCCCCGCCAGACTCATGCTGACCTTCTCGTTCGAGCTCGCCTTGAGCAGCCGCTTCAGCAGCAGGTGCCGCATGCTCAGACACACGAACACGCCGCAGTCGCTGCTGTTCTCCTGCACGGGGGAATCCTCGAGGTGGACGAACTTGATCTGCCGGCCGAGCAGCTGGCCGAACTTCATCGTCACCGTGTACGCCTCCCACCGGTTGCCGGGCGGGAGGGAGTCGTAGTGGAATGCGATCCCGTCCACGATGGACACGAGGAGTAGGGACCAGTGCGTGCCGCCCTCGGCCTCGTTGGCGTTATGGCAGTCATTGATGGGGAAAAAGACATGGGTCGTCCGGCTGAAGTCCGGCAGCGCGTCGCGGAGCGTGCGGGGGTCGGGTGTCTGGAGGATCATAAACGACATGCTGGGGCGGAGGAGGATAATGTTGGAAGATTTGTATTGGGATAGGAACTCCCGCTCGAGGTATCTAAAAGGGTCTAGTCAATGGACATCCTTCCTGACTGGGAAAAAAAAATCTATCAGACCACGTACTCTTCCCAAAATGAGATTATCTAGGTTCTGTCAGCAACGCATACCACAATTGACATCGCTACATCACCCACATTATCCGTAAGCCAGTCATTCTTCAGCGTCTGTACGTCCTCCCTCGTTACTGTTGTGGTCAGCCTTCAGGTCGAGATGTCTCTAAGAGACGTACGTACATCGGATGTCGTAGTCTGTAGAAGTCCAGCGTCAGCTTTAAAGCCCGTCCGATAGCCAGAACATCGGGAAGCGAGTAACTCACAGCTCAGATACGCCTCATCCGGGTTCAGCTGCGGAGAATCAACTTAGCACCTGTACTCTTATATATCTGTTTGCAGTAAAATAAAGAAATCCACAGCTTCCCAAGACGACCTTCCCGCACCAGCGGGCGGCAGCATAGCAAGGGAGACAACCTCCAAAGCGCCATCGCCATCACCGGTGAGACACGACCCAAGGCGCTTGAAGAAGAGACTGCCCGACGCAGTGCCCCGGTCATGGCCGGCATTCACCCTCCCTTTCTTCACGGCGGCCGAGTCTGCATGTCCGCCTACTCTGTGCTTGCGGGGTGAGGGGAGCCATGAAGCCATTGACGGGGGATACCGCTGCCGGTGTACACATGCAACCCATAGAATGCAGAAGCGACGCAAAACAAAAAGCGCAAGAATAAAAGTCACAAACCAAAGAACCGAAAAGGGAAAAAGAAAAGCCAGCGATCCCGACTCCACGAACACGGGCCAAGACTCGGGCTCGCCCCTTCCACGGTTCCATCCTCCTTCTCTCTGCCTGGCCCGGACCCAAAACCAAAACAGGTAGAACGTCTCGACCACCCTACTGGAACGGCAAACAAACAGAGAAAAAAAGAAATACATCGAGATCAACCTACCGAATCACCAAACCGCCCCCTCATCCTCCTCTGCAGCTTTCCAAACCCACCGTCCCGCATCCTGAACCTGAACCCTTTGCCGTTTTCGCCTTGCCCCTCCCGCTTCTCTCCCTTTTTTACCTTTGCCTTTCGGGTCACTCTGTCTCTGTCTCTGTCTCTGTCTCTGTATCCGAACGGAGAATCAGGATCGGGATCTCGCACGACGTGAGGATCACGGTGCCGCTGGTGGTGGTGGTGGTGGTGGTGATGGAGGAGCTTCTTCTTACGTCGCTGGCGTTCCCGACGGGAACGCGACCGGTGTGAGTGTGGAATGGCGGGCTCGACTCGACTCTGGCCTGGTCGGATGCCAGAGCCGTGTGTGGGCAAGTCAAGTCAACGGACGACACGACAGACTGCGAAGCGGGCTTTGGGGTTGCCCACCGCCGGAGGAGGTCGAGGCGCAGGGGACAGAAAACAAAAACAGAAGAAAAGAAAAAGGGATAACCCAGCGGCTGGTCTGATCAAGCGTCTCAGAATCAGAAGGGAGGAACTGGAGAAGCAGTGGACGGCCTGCTGTACTGCGTACTGCGTACTGGATGCTGCACTGCTTCGACTGCACTACTGATCTGTCCGAGCGCACTCACGGAACGGAACGGCGCACTGCGCGGCGGGCGGATGCGCGCGGAGTCGCAGACAAGGGTAGCTAGCGACGGACGGCGGGGTCAATGAAGGGGATACTCAGAACTTAGAGAGGTGGCAGAATAGGAGCAATCCTCGGTGATCCGCACCGGCTGGAGGATCTACGGCTTTACAGGAAGATCGAGGGGCGAGCGGGTTCCTGTCCGGCGCGATCGACGCCAGCGCGGCCGGGGATCCCGACGTCACCGACGGTCGGCGGTGGCGCCCGGGGCTGGCGCGTCACGTGCCGGCCCGGGCCCGGAGGCACGGGTCCGTCAGATGTCACATGATGAATACAATGGCATACAAGTTGAGGCAGGCAAAAGGCATATTCATATTGCTGTCACATCGTCGACAGGGAGATATGAATGGGTATCTAAGTGTACATACATCGCTGGTTAAAGAAGAAATAAATAAAAGAGGATCCAGGGAGGGGATATTCCACCACGTCCGCATTCATCCATAAATAAACAGATCATTCCTCCAGCTTGCCTCACATAAAAGACCTCGACATGGCAATGGATCGGGGGGGGAAGACAGAAAAGTGATGGTACTATCGACAGCAGCTATGGTAACAGTCACAGTCACTGCACAGTCGACTCGGTCGTGGCCCAGTTGATAGCTTGATACAGCGGGCATCGGTAGCACGCGCACCCCGCCATTATTTCTCCCCAACAGCACCGATGCCGTCAAACAAGGTTCTAATTATCGACAGAGGCCACGTCCACGGACAGTATGAGGCCAAGCCGCTGACAGCCGACCAGGCCCTGGAAGGGAAACGGGAAAAAAAAAAAAGAAAGAAAGAAATATAACTCACAGACACAGTCGTATCGAATAGAAGAACGAGCATGTGAGATAGCTGACATTAGACGCGTTCATGATGATCCCGTGCTGTGCGCCGGCAAATGCTTCGAGAGAAAGGATAGGAAATAATCGCTCATTATTATTTACCCGCATCCGCGAGACAGCGAATTGTACAGGGCGACGCTCGCAGGAATGTGACGGCTGCAAAATATATCATTATCGTGGTCGTATGACAAGAGTCATCCTCGTCGGGTGTAGCGTGAAGAAGAGGTGTAGAGCACATAAGACTAGGTGGCCAGCTTGGCGAAATGCTTGCACCAGATCCACCCGACCTGGCGTGTGGGGTCATCCTGGTTCCTGGCGAGCCACAGCTCGCCCTTCTCACCGATGACGTCAAAGATCTCGCCCGCGACGTAGGTGAGATAAGGGTAGCCGGCTTCCCTTCTCGCAGGGTCGATGTTGAACTCGTAGATGCTGGCGGCGAGGAACAGCACCTTCGGTTCTTTTGGTTCGGCGGACTCGGGAGGTGTCGGCTCACGCGGCGAATCGGACATGGGCATGGCGGACGAGAAGAAGCCAGAGTAGCGATCGCGAGGTGAAGTGGTGTCGTTCGTGTTTTCTCCGCCCTGCGTGTCCGAAGCGGTGAACAGCAGGTCATGCAGGGACGGAGTATCGAGGCTCAGTCGAGGGAGCGACGGGAATGGCTCCGTGGTACGGCCGGACTCGGTGTCGCGACGGGTGGACGGACCCGGCTGGGAGGTGATCGATTGCAGCGCTTGTCCGGAGGACGTTTCAGGAGCGATCCTACGCCCCGAGACGGTAGAGTTCGCACGGGTGCGCGCTCCGGCGACGGTATACGCTTGAGATCCATCGGTTGGTGGCGTCTGAACAAAGGCGCTGCCGTGGGAGTAGTCATGCGAGACCTTGGGCGACCCATCGGTATTGATCGAGGTGGCACGCGTGGTCGAGCTGTTCACCGTGGACGGCCGCCGCGGGGAGGCGACGTCCGTTCCAGTCGACGGGGTATTGAAGTTGACGAGATTCACCGCGTCTGCGAGCAGTGACCCGTTGCAGATGCCGAGCGACAATACCTGCGCCTCGGCAAAGGAAAAGTCACTGGACCAGTCACCGACGATCTTCTGTATGTCGTCGGGGAACCGATCGATCACGACGCCCAACTTCTTCTGGAGCAGATTGGCCCACGTCAACTGGATCTGGACGAAGTTGTTCAGGCAGGCCTCCATCAACTTGGCGGTGAGGGAGAATAGCTTCGGGAGTTCATCCTTGAGTGCGTCGTTCAGAGCCACGTACTGTTCCCCTTGCTCGGCCGTCTTCTTGTCGGGTTTGTCGCCGCGGTCCTTGATGGCCTTGAACCGAGCGTAGTCGATCAGCCGCTTGTTGCGCTTGTGCATGACTCTCTGGGGTCCGTCGTGAAGCTTGAGCAGAGTGACCATCGGGTCGATAACGCTCTTTCGGACAGTCGCCAGCTGAACTGGGTTAGTCCACGCCCGACCTTCGACATACAAAGACCGTGAGAGCCTGTACTTACGTGATCAGGTAATGCCACCGCCATGACTTCCCGGACGCACAGCCTGAACCGCCGCCATTTGCTCTCGAGTTCGGCATAGGTCGATTGCGACGCATCGATAAATCCCTCGATCGCGACGACCAGATCATTGAACCGATTCATGGCGGATTGGACCTCCCGCGTGTACATCTCCACGTCGCGCATGACGACTTGAAGCTGGAAGAAGTTATCGTTGAACCTTTGCGCCAGGGCATCGTACTCCTTGTCTTCGACCATGTCCGAAAGCCCGACGTGTTGCTTCAACTTCTCCGTGCGACGGCCAAAGGCCTTGGATAGCCCCGCGCGGACATCCGATTCCTTGCGCTTTCGACCGACGACCTGGCCGACGAGATCCGCTCGCTTCTTCAACTCGTTGATGCGCACAGAAATATTGGTGACTCCCTCGAGTGCCTTGGCGATGGCCTCGCGGTCAGGATGGTCGTTGGGTGTCGCGTCAAGCAGCTCCGTCAACAGAAGCGGATACTTGAGGATCCGCTGGACGGGCTTTACGAGCAACGAGTCCAGATTCCACGCCGATGTGAGATCCGACGCCCACTCCCGGCATTCCTTGAGCCAGATGGCAACCTTGGGGTTTTTCTGAAGGGCTTCGAGTTTCTTGTTGGCGTTGTCATGGTTCTTCAAGTAGTCGGTATAGACCTTCTCCATCTGGGCCATATTCGCCATGAAAGCCTGGCCAATGAAGGTCTGGCGGTCCTTATCCGCATCCGAAACCTCCTGGTCCGCCGCGGGCTGCTGCTCTTCGGCCGGCGGAATCGTCTGCGCGGCCCGGCTGCTGCGTTTGCTACTCCAGCGCTGGGACTTGGGCATTACATAGACGCTCTTCGCCGCTTGCTTCAGTGCATCTTGGAAGGTCGTTGAAAACTGCACGATCTGATCAGAGTTGCCGAAAAGTGTCCTGATATCCTCCGCCGAGAGATCCAAGCACGAACTCGAAGTCCCCTTGTAGATGTCCTCTACGACTTTCATGTCCCGACCGAACGTGTACTCCGTATCCACCAGCTCCTTGATGACGTGCCTGCGCTTCTTCAGACGGCGTTGCTCCGGGGACGGCGACTCCCTCTTGACCTCGGCACTGGTCTGATCTCCGATCGACGGACGCTGTGATGGCGCTGACGAGTCCAACGTTTGGGTCGAGGGGGTAGGTCCAGCCCGGTTGAGTGACGATTCTTCGCTGCTTCGTGCACCAGATTCAGGATCAGCCGGCCCCTGGGGGGCGTTTGGATGATCGGTGGCCTTTGGAAAGACGGGGGCGTCTGGGATGATGCTGGATGGCGGATGGTCCGAATAGAGACTCGGCGAAACCTCAACAGACAGTTGCGCAAAGACGCTTTGAATTTGGTCCGCTGCAGATGGGGGAGGCGGCGGGGAATGGACGTGCGCGGGAGGTTGAGGAAGAGGGGACGAATGACCCTCCTCAGCGTTCTGCACGTGTATCGCTAGACCGAGACCCTCTTGAGCTCCTTCGCAAGGAGGCGGCGGCTGCGGCTTGGAGGTCACGACCCGTGGTGTAGGTTCACTTCCATGCGCAGAGACGGCGGCATCGTCCTCCGTTTCAAGGGTAGTCCCATCGTCCGCGGCGATCTGCATCCAGTCAGCGATTGACGGGGAAGCGTGCTCCCAATCGTCCCGCAGGACCAAGCTCGCCCTGTGGTTTATGCGGTCCGACTCCGAGTTATCGTCGAACCGGGGGACCAGGACCGGGTCATCGGTGAGACTGTTTGGCCTCCGTGATGCGTCTCCTTCGGAAACTGGACGCGCTGGTTCCGAAGAGGACTCGGAGAACTTGACACTTAATGGAGCAGATTTGTGGACGGTCCCTCGAGTCAATCCCTCAAGGTACAACTGCGTTACGCGTGTCGAGTCCCATCCGCCTTGCCTGGCCAAGCTAGGTGCGTTCGAGAAGCCGTGCGAATGAGGTTGCACCACCTCAGTTTTCGTCCGAGCCACGGACTCGCCCGTTGGCGGATCTGTACTTGAAGAGGGAGCGGTTGGGGCAGACCGGGGCTGCGGCGTCTTGTTTGCTTCTTCAGCTGCCGATGGAAGATGTGTGTCATCCTGAACGACAAGAGGCAAGTCTTCACTGGTCTGTTCGGTATCCTCTTCCGAGCAATGCTCATGAGGCACGGAGGATGAGAAGGTACTGATACTCCACCGATTCTCCTGCCCCATGGTGAGATGGTCATGCCGCTCATAAACCTCGTGACGCTCTTGGCTGTCACTGCACTCTGCAGAGTCGTCAAAGTAGGTGGAGTCCCTCAGCATAATCCGTATAGACTCCTTGCCGTCATCATCGTCAGAGAAATCGCAGTCGTGGTCTCCACATGACGTAGAACTACCGGGACTCGACTCCCGCATCTGCATGATCTGGCTCAGGACCGTCCGGTGCGATGTCGTGGGTTGTAGTAGCTCCACTTGAGGCTCGGGGTCAAAGCTAGTGATATCGGTGTCGTTGGTTCCCGCTGTCACGGCGGACGGGGGTGCGATATCTGAGCTCCGGGTGTCCGGGCGGCCCATGCCATGTAGGCTGCGCCTTTCATCTGCCAGTCCTAACGTGGGAGAATCCCCTGCGTCGGAGCGAGTCTGGTGACCAGCTGCCACATTCTCCTGCGGCTGCGTAGCGCTCGTGGTATCGACTGTAAGCCGCGGAGGCACCAAAGATGGGTGCTCCTCTGGAGTCTCGAATTTTCCAAGGTCATGGCCCCCGTCCACCGACCCGCGCAAGCGGTCGTCCGCCTCCTTGCCACTGAGGGATGCGGCTTGTGCCTCCTTCTTGCGCTGCTCCTCTTCCTTGGCTTTTGCTCTCTTTTGCTCCTCCTCCTCCTCCTCCTCCTCCTCCTCCTCCTCCTTGGCCTTTGCCCGACGTCGGAGCTCAGCAGCCTCTTGCTCTCTTCTGGCATTCTCCTGGACGGTCCTGTTGAATGCCTGCTGGATCTTTTGTCGCCTCGCTGCGAAGTCGACATTGTTCAGCTCGGGGAGCTTTCGCGTCCTCGGCCTAGAATTCCTATCGTCCCTGTCATTGGCGTTCTGATTTTGCAAATTGGACACCCTTTCCACCACTCTTGCACGCGATGTGGTTGCCGTGGCGGTCGATACTGGCTGGCGCGGTCTCGAGCTTCGCAATGGGGGTGACTTTTTGGGCGGCGGCGCGCTGATGTACGCTTGCAGGCGGGGACTCTTCTCGGGCTGCGGTTGTCGAGCAGGACCGTGTGCCGTGTCCCGTGTGAGGTCGAGAGGCGCGAGAGCATGCGTGGAACGGGTCGGTGACTTCGATGGCTTCGGCAGCAAGCTGGTACCCTTGGGCGGCAGAGAAACCTGGCTGGATGATGGACGGGAACCCGTAGCCGAGTCGGGCTTCGTGGGCGACGAGCTACCCGAGTCGGAGGTATTGCTGCGGCGATGGGTTGAGATGGGAATCCGCGACTTGCCATGTGGAGTCCCCGGACTGGCGGCGGATGCGGGCTGAAAAGGCGCCGCGACGGCCATTTGGGTATTCAAAGAGCTTGCCAGCGTGGGGTTCGGACTATTCCAGAAGACGTCGCTTCGGACCCGTCGATGATTTCGAGGCTTCGTGTCCGTGTTTACCGCTTCGAGAGACTGCGTATAGCCCAGGTACCACGCAGTGGGTGACGAAGGCGATACCCCTGCTGAACGGTCCAACTGGCGGTCCAAGAACCTCGGGCTTGGACAGTTCACGCTCCCGTCAGAACCTCTGCGCCGTGGATGCGAGGCTATTCCATAGCCTGGGTTGGCAACCGCCGTGTCAACAACCAGGAGTTCTCCAAACAGAGGTCGTCGCGGAGCTTGGCTCGGTCTGTTCAGATGCACCGCCGATTGACCGCCGGCAGTACCGTTCGCTTCCCCGGAAACCGACTGACCTGGACCCGAGCAGGACGAAGTCGATCCCGTCGAATCACGCCGAGCCGATCGCACGTCCGGTTCTCTCCGCTGGGCGGGCCAGTCCTGTCTCTCCTGCTGGGAGGTTCCGGACTTGGAAAGCGACGGCGCAGGGGGTCGGGGATATCCTCCAGTGCCTTCCGTCAGGCTCACCGCTCTCGACGCAACCCGTGAGCTCGCGCCGGAGGGAACGGGAGGAACCTCGTCGACCGTCCTGTTGAACTTGTCCACCAGCTCCTTCAGCGACGACTGCCTCGATCTCGCCTGTGCGGAGAGAGCCGACTCGGGCCTGAGGGAGCCTTGACCGAAGCCGTTCGTCGCGGTCCCCGACGTCGAGCGGAACTGTCGAGGAAACTCGGGGGCCGGGGGACTGCGAGGCGACCGTGAGCCGTCAGACCGCACCGACGATACACTGGCCTTCCGTGGATATGTCGCAGCGAGCATGCCGCTATCGGGCCCCACAGGCAGGACACCGGCTCCGCTCAGGAAGTCATTCTGCGCCGCCCCCAAGGGGTCTCGACAGCGACGGTAGTATTCGTGGGGATCGGGGGACGGGGGACTCTCGCGCGCCGTGTCGTCGTGGGGATCGGGGTCCTTGGTCGTCGACAGCGACAGTGGCGGGGGGCGTGATGTCACGGACGCAGAGCGAGCGGATCTGGTAGCAGGAAGGATGCTGAGGGCAGGAGACGAGGAAGTACACGGCGGCAGACTCTGAGGATGGTCGTCGTGGAAACTCGGGTTGGATGGCTGGGAGGAGTGTCGGCGGTGGTGGTGAGGCTGGTGCCTGGAGGAGTAGTAGACGTGTTCCGCATCGCGGCCGGCCATCTTGCATCCAGGCCGACGAGCATGGACTCTCTCGTCCGGGCCCGTGCGGTTCGCGGATCCACCGAGCAGAGAGCGGTCGGGGGAGGACGTGATGCGTTGTTCACGGCTGGTAGGCCGACGGTGATGCCACAGATCGACCGACGACTAGGGCTACAAGGCTCTCATCCCGGTGGCGCCCAAGTCGAGCGTCATATTTGAGGCGACGGGAGCACGGGGCCGCCGACTGCTGGGAGACGTGCCACGGTACGACGATGCACTCTCTGTGTGTTTCGGTGCCCGAGCAGACGGCCAGCAGCGCCAAACGACGGGACGCTGGAATGTACTGTGTAATGGAGAAAGAAGAGGCTCTGGGCGAAACGGTGCCTGGGGTGCTGTTCGGTCGGATCGCACAGCGTCCGCCACCGCAGAAGGGCGCGAGGAGAGGGGTTCGTTGGGCGGTGTCCCGCGACTCGCAGCGTGTGCCGGACGGCGCAGAGGGCTCTGGTCGCCGCGGATGCTCGTAGATATAACGTGCAGCCGCGGGCCCGGACGGTGGTTAGCGATTCGGTCTGCTGGCAGCAGGGCAGGGAAGATGCCGGTCGAGGCGAGACGTGGTGACACGACGAGGACCACAGCAAACGCTCGCGCCCATTCGCCGTCGCTCGCACGCGGCCAGGCACGTCGACCTGCGATGGAGTCACTCGCCGGCTGGTTCTGGCCGATGCAGGCGAGGTGTCGACCTGCTCTCCCACCACGCGAGGCCTGAGACTCACGCTGGGCGATCCCCCAGGTCTGCAAGTGCAGCCGGGCGAGCAGGAGGGCCGATGGGGCCGGGCGTGCGCTCTTCTGGCGATTTCGATGGAGGCGTGGTCGAGCTGGCGAATAGACGCTGGGGAGTGGAGAGGTGTCAGATTAATTTTGTCCCGTCCTTATCGTCACGTCCTGTCGTCCGCTTCACGTTGCTGGAGCGGCGCTCGCTCCAGTGCACCGGAAAAATCTGCTCTGGGGACCTTGGTGCGACGGAGGGCACGACAGCATCCCACGAGATGGGACGGGGTGTCGTAGGATCGGTCACAACATCCAGAGAGTCACAAAGGACAAAGAGATGGGCGGGGGCTGGAGATCGAGATCGATGATGGGCCGGCGATCCGCGCGCGAGATTAGTCGGGGCCTCGGTGGGGATGATAAAAAAAAACATCCGCGACGATCGATCAGACCGTCCGCAGCACCGACGTAGCTTCTTGCCAGATGTCGCAATAATCAAGTAGCAGTCTGGCGGGAGAGGAATCGAGATATCAGACCAGGAGGCGAGGACTCGCTCAGATAGCGCGTCGACCGTTGGCTACCAGCGTCGGCCTTTTGTGCGTCGCATGGAAAAAGAGAGCGACGAATAGGCAAAGACAAAGATCTACAATGGATATCTATAGCAAAGCCCTTCCCATGCGCTTTGTCTCCAGAACCCCGATCCGCATCCGGTCTCAGCTGAACGCCACTATCATCATGGGCGATCTGGATCCGTCTTGCATCGCCCTCTCTCCCGGACGTTGAATCCCACGCCCATCCTCGACACGATGGACATACCAGAGCCCGCCCCGTGTCCACGCCGCCCCTGCGCGCGGATACTTTTGCAACATGCTCCTGGACGAGGCGAGATTCTGATCCAGGCGGGGGTCCAACCTCTGAGCCCCGGGGACGGACCCCACGACGCAGGGTCGCACGGTGACACGGCGGGAGAAGCGTCGAAGGGGTGGAAGAGGGAAGAAACATCATGCTGGAGGACGGTGTTTTCTCCAGATCCCGTGGTTTCGGCCTCCTGCTGCGGCGTTCTGGAACGTGACGGAACGGGGAGTCTGGCCCCATCCGCCCTCCGTGATATTATTACGATGCCTCCGCTGGGGATGAGCCCGTCGTCACGGCTGCGTATCGGCTCCGCATGCGAGTGATGCGATGCTCCCTGACGTTGATCTTCGTCAGCGATGACAGGGGCCGTCCCGCGCTGGGTCGCGACAGAGCGCGTCCTCCCCAGCACGTCGTCGAAACAAACAAGCTCGACCGGAGACACGACGTCCGTGCATGGCTGGTGCGTACGGACGACTCCGTCCTCCGCGACTCCGTAAGCCCTACCAGCCCTCCACCCTGGCATCAACCCTCCGCCATGGGCAAGAAGAGGAAGCGCCCCGCCAAGGACGACGGCCCGGAGAGCCCGTCGCAGAAACGCGTCCACGCTCCGTCGCAGGAGGCAGCCCAGCATCTCCATCCCGTCATCTCCCTCTACTACCCGCGCGTCGTGACGCTGCGCCAGTACCTGCTCGACCAGCTGCCCGCGTCCTCCAAGTCGCGGCGCCGACGCATCGCCTCGCTCGGGCGGCAGGGCCGTCCCGCGAGACAACCCGCGGACGATGAGGACCAGCATCACCGCGTCCAGCAGCTCGCGGACCTCCTGGATTCGACCCTGGTGGGCGTGCTCAACGAGTCCAGCCCGGCCGTCGACCTCGCGCGCCAGAAGGACTTTGCGGCCTTCACCGCGTCGCAGTTCCGCTCGTCGTCCGGCACAGACGCCGGCCCGACGTGCCCGCTGGCAGAGGTACGACCCCCCCCCCCCGTTCTTTAATCTCCGCAGACCTGGGTCTTGCATCTTGCATCAATGTATGCAGGAGTGTACGCTATGCAGCGGATGTGCCAAGTCCAGTTCCTCGTGTTCCGTTCCTCTATTCTAGTGTTTTCGTGTGCTTCTTGCGCTGTTCTCCTAGCCCGTCACACGGCCGGGTTGGCACAGACGAATGGCCCTATCAACACCCAAGCGTCCCGTGCCAGGACCCACGGAGACTTGTCGATGCGCAAAAACGTTGGGACGATCTAACTGTTATCGCAGATTGTCCATTTCGTCCTCTTAACCCTCTTCGACCGCACCGGTTTCTCGTACCAAAAGCCTCGGCACCTCCTCGCCCATGGCTTCCAACGCGCGAGCGCCAGTCGTGCCGCCGGCCAGGACCGTGGCGCCCTGGGAAGCGACATACCGGGCTTGGAGCAGCTGTATCCCAACCAGAATGTGTCGACCCTCACGCAGGCCCCGTGGACCGATGTCCTCGGTCTTCTGGGCCGCAGCGGCGAGGAGATCATGATGAGGCTGCTGCTGGACTGTGGCATTTTCAGTTGCCTGGATAGGCGCAAGGGGGTCTACTATCAGATCAGCGGTATGTCTCCACAGAGAGAAGCATCCTCCCTGTCGACAGGAAGCCGATGCTGACGGCGGCTCCAGGAGTCCCCCTTTGCGAGCTCGAGCCCGTCGCCCAAGATCGGCTGGAGAAGCCCCTTTCGACGGCAGGTCCATCTGCCAAGGCCGCTCCAGAGACAGCAGTCCAAGCGCCTCCGAAGCCACAGATCGGTCGGTCGAAGGACGACGTCCTGCGCAAGCCGAATAGTATCATCTTCGTCCGTCGCCGGATGCTATACGCTCGTCCAGCGTTGAATGCAAACGGCAACGTCCGTTTCGGACTGAGACACATCCGTACGTTGCGCACCAGACGTTTCTTCGTTTCTACAGAGTGGAACGTGAGTTGACGGTTGTACCAGATGTGCTCAACCGCTTCCCGTCGCCAACCCTGGACCAGACGGTGCACGTGATGAAGTACATCTTCCCGCGCCAGTTTGGCTTGCACAACGTTTTCACCTCGAAGGTGGATACCCGCGAGACGGTGCAGCCGTTGAAAGACTATACAGTGCGCGAGGACGAGATTGCGCATGTTGAGAAGCTGAAACGAGTCAGGCACTACGGCTACGATGGTGAGCAGGACGAGCAGAGAGAATCGGTCAAGATACCGAAACGGCTCCGGGGGAAGGCTGTGGAGCTGGTGCAGAGACTGCAGAGAAGAAACAGGCGCTGTCCATATACGGAACTGCTGAGATATTACTGTCCAGTTGAAGTACTTGCAACCGCAGTCGATTCCATCCGTCCCGGAAGGTACTGACTTGCATACCAGGAAATCGGCCCGCCAGAGTTTGGACCATTGCCATCGCAGTCTCAGTCGTCAGATCCGAATAACACCCAATCCACTGCCTCCGAGCGACTGGTCACCCGGCTCAGGCTTCCGAACCAGTCACCAGCTATCCAAACGCCCAGCGCGGCACGTTCTCAGACCCAGTTGCAACCTGGCAGTGCTGAACAAACGTCAACCAGCGCTCCGCAGGGCACAGCTTCGGTGCCCGAGCAGAAACCCTGTTTGACCGATTACGCGACGCCAGCTTCCTCCGTCTCCGCGTTCTGCCGTGCGGTTCTGAGGAGGTTGATCCCTAACGAGTTTTACGGCGTCGGGGAGGGAGGCATCTCGAACCGACGGATCGTGATGAAGCACGTCGATCGGTTCATACGCATGCGCCGGTTTGAAAGCTTGAGCCTCCACGAAGTGTGCCAAGGGTTGAAGGTCCGTATATGCCTGTATAGTCGTTAGGATGTAGACTGAGTTGAGCCTCGTCCAGGTGACATGCATCCCCTGGCTGGAGTCTCCCAAGACGCAGCAGCACGGGTCGTCAGACTCCAGGCCCAAGCTCTCCCTCTCCGACCTGCGAAAGCGCACCGAGCTCCTGCACGAGCTGATCTACTACATCTTCGACTCGCTCCTCATCCCGCTGGTCCGCACCAACTTCTACGTCACCGAGTCGCAGGTCCACCGCAATCGGCTGTTCTACTTCCGGCACGACGTCTGGCGCAAGCTGACCGAGCAGCCCCTGGCGGATCTCAAGTCGACCGTGTTCGAGGAGATCAAAAAGGGCACGGCGCAGCAGATACTTGCGCAGAGATCCCTGGGATACGGCGCCCTGCGGCTCTTGCCAAAGGCCTCGGGAGCACGTCCCATCGTCAACCTGGGGAGGCGGGTGCTGAAGAAAAGCCGTGGCAAGAAACCTTTTCTGGCACCGAGCATCAACTCCCTTGTCACGCCCATCTTCAACGCGCTCAACTACGAGAGGGTGCGACGGCCGGAGCTACTCGGGTCGGCCATACTCTCCGTCGGCGACATCCATCCCAGGCTCAAACAGTTCAAGGAAAACTTGCTGAAGCAGAGACACTCCGCGGGGATGACGGACGATGGACAGACACCGCGCCTGTTTTTCGTCAAGCTGGACATCCAGTCCTGCTTCGACACGATTCCGCAGCGCAAGGTTGTCCAGTTGATCGAAGATCTCCTCACGGAGGAAGCATATGACATCACGAAGCACGTCGAGTTCAGACCGTCGGACGTGCATCCGGACAGCACCGGGCGGATTCCCGGTTCCCAACCGGGCAAACCCGTCCGGAAATTTTTCGGCAGGGCAGCACCCGTCCGGGAGCCGAGCAGTCTGCCCGAGCTCGTCGCCAGCGGCGCGACGAGGGGGAGGGCGAACGCGGTTTTTGTGGACACGGGGATACGCAAGGAGCACAGCGCGGATGAACTGCTCGATCTGCTCAAGGAGCACGTGCAGCGCAACCTGGTCCGCATTGGGAAGAAGTACTTCCGACAGCGCAACGGCATCCCCCAAGGCTCAGTGCTGTCGAGTCTGCTCTGCAACTTCTTCTACGCGAAGATGGAGCGCGAGGTCCTAGGATTCCTGGACTGCAATGAGGCCATGCTCCTCCGGCTGATCGACGACTTTCTGCTCATCACGTCGAAACCGGATCTCGCGATGCGCTTCCTGGAGACCATGATCGCGGGACAGCCGGAGTACGGCGTCTCCGTGAACCCGCACAAGAGCCTGGTCAACTTCGAAGCGACGGTCAACGGGATCAAGATCCCGCGGCTCGTCGGGACGTCCCTCTTCCCGTACTGCGGCGTCCTGGTCGACACGCACACCCTCGAGCTGCGCAAGGACCGCGACCGCGTCCTGGACGCGACGGGCGACTCCGCCGCCGCGGCCATCGCGGACTCCCTCACCGTGGAGACCGCCCGGGCGCCCGGGCGCGCGTTCCGCAAGAAGGCGCTGACGCTGTTCAAGATCCAGGCGCACCCTATGTTCCTCGACACGGCGCACAACTCGCCCCACGCCGTGCTGTCGAGCCTGTACGCCGCGTTCGTCGACAGCGCGATGCGCATGTACCGGTACCTGCGGTGCCTGCGCGGGCGCCGCCATCCGTCTCCCGAGGTCATCGTCCGCACGATCCGCGACCTGATCGCCCTGGCGGTGCGGATGATCCAGTCGCGACGGGCTCCCGCCGGAGCGCGGGGGGGACGGACCGCGTCCCGCGTCGAGACCGCGATCGGACGGCGGCAGATCCAGTACCTGGCGGCGGCGGCGTTCCGGAGCGTGCTGGCGCGCAAGCAGACGCGGTTCGCGGGTGTGCTGCGCTGGCTGGAGGCGGTCGGGCGGGCAGCGCGGCCGGAGACGGACGGCGAGGCGGCGCGCCTGGCGCGGGTGGTGCGCGAGGGGAATGCCGTTTGTGCGTCGTGGAGGTTCTAATCTGTATATCCATCCCTCAGGACCGGTGTTGGGATGATTCATTCTTGATACCCGATTGTTAGTTAGTAGCCATCGCCATGGTCGATGATCTTAGATTCTATGAACGTAGCAGGCGCGCAGCACGTAGCAAACCAGGACTAAGACAGCAGTATCTTCAATATAATTAGTGAATCCAAAAGCTATTATTACATATGTCGGCGGCAGCAAGTCTTGCAGGTGTGTTGCACATCATGTATATCCAATATCCACTTTGCATATATATATATATATATATATATGTATTTGTGCTCCGCAGGCGCTCTGTGTGAGTACATATTTAAGACTCAAGTCCAATGATGAGCAATGAAGGCATCAGATCTACTTTTTTTATCTCTCTCTCTCTCTTTTTTTTTTTTTTTTTTTTTTTTTTTTTTTTTTTTTTTTTTTTTTTTTTTTCAAGCGCATTTCTTGATGATTCGGGTGATATCGATGTGTACTGTACCGTCGCGTATTGCAGGCTCAGATATCCAGTGTATATCGATCACGTGATCTTATCAGCATCCTGCGTCGAGACGCAAGGATCCTGTCCTGGCATGCGACGGTTATCCTCCTGCTCCGCAAACCCTGTCAGGGAAATGATCTAAAAAAAGGAAAAAAAAAAGAAAACTAAATGAACTTGATCCGTGCAAACGAGGGCCCGGTTGATAATAATAAAACAATTACCCCATGGACCCGACCAGACTCGGCGCTCCAGCCACAAGCGGGGACCGCTACCGCGCCGGGGCGAATGAAGAGAGCGACGAACGCCCCAGGAGCCGCCGGAACGGGGAAAGCGGCAGGCGTCTCCGACAGGACTGCGCCACGGCCGGCGATAAGATGCCAGGGGCGCGTCGTGTCCATCGTGTCTTGTTTTACTCGGGAGGTTCTACACGGTCAACAGAGGATTCTGATGTGGCGGTGCGGCATCAGCATGCCGTCGGGACATGCGCAGACCATGACAGAGGCATGGTCCATCGCTCATCCAGAGACGGGATCACGCTGGAGAGACTGGCCTGCAAGGATGCGCTGGCAGGGCGCGCGAGGCGGCCAGCCGGTGAAACGGACGGGCCGCGCCAGGCCCCTGAGAGCCGCATGCCTCCATCCCGCCCGCACCCACCGCGCTTCTCTTCGCCGACCTCGACCGCCTCTGCGTCCATGACGGCCAGCCTCTGTTCTCTGCCCCCATGGCGGCCTCGGGTCTGTGATCTCTGTCTGTCTGTCTCTCTCTCTCTTGCTTGTTTCATCTCTCTCGCGCGCGTCTCTCGTTCTGCTCCGTCCGTCTCTCTCTCTCTCTCCCCTGCTCTCGCCCCATGCCACGGCACCGCGTCTGAACGCCCAGTCCGCTCGTTTCACCCCGACATATCAACCGCCCCCTCGAAGCTGTTTGATCGGGAGGTCCCTTGACCGGACCAGACCGCCTTCGTTAGATCCGATATACGCGCTGTGTCGATGCGATGACGGCCGTCGCGACGCCTAACTCGCCGCCCGAGCTGTCCGGCTCCAAGTCGTCCAAGTCGTCCTCCTTCCACTCCTCCTCCCAGCTCTCCGGCCCCGATGGCGCCTTCACCGACATCTCCAACTTCGAAGACATCGGCCTCGACGACGACCCCGACCTGCCGCGCCTCGTCGACCCCTACAAGAAGGACTCCGACCGCGGCCTCGTCCCCCGGCCCTCCCTGCGCTCCATCCCCCCCGCCACCCGCGGCCCGTCCGCCATGGCCGCCCGCGACCTGACGGGCGCGACGACGCACCAGAAGCAGCAGCAGCAGCAGCAGCAGCAGCAGCGAAACGACCAGGGCCACAGCAAGGCGCCCGACTCGCTCCCGCCGCCCCGGTCCAGGAAGGGCGGCCGCAGGGACCTCAGCAGCCCGTCCGCCCCTTCGCTGCCGCTGCGGCCCGCGGAGCGCCAGCAGCGGTCGCGATCCCCGTCGCCGGCGCGGCCCCCGTCGCGGCAAACGCCGCCGCCGCCGTCGTCTCTCGCGGGCGGCCAGTCGCGGAACCTGACCCCGCAGCAGCCAGCCCGGAAGCCCAGCCGCAAACCGTCGGGCCAGCAGCTGAATGGGAATCGTCGCAAGTCCACCAAGGAGCTGGAGAACGAGTACCACGATTCCGACGAGGAACTGCCCGACGATGCCAGCCTGTGGAACGTCCCCATCTCCCCGCGGCCGCCCGAGGAGCGGGCCGCGTCGCGGAGTGCCAGCCCCGACGGGAGGAGCCCCGGGGTCCGGCCGCTCCCGCTGTCGCACGCGACGCCCCTCACGCTGTCCCCGAGGGACTCGCGGCGGACGTCGCCCCGACCCAGGCGACTGGTCCGGTCGGCGTCCGCGGGCCCGGAACGGGGCCAGATCTCCCCGCGCAACCCGCGCATCGACTCGTACCACGCCGCCATGTCGGAGTTGTCCGAGGAGGCCAGGATCATCACGGAGGCGCTCGAGTATCACGCGGACGACGAGGCCCGCAGACGCGAAGAGGCCATCCAGCGCGGCCGGGCCTCACGGGTGCCCGCCCGCCGGGCCAGCGTGGACTCGAGGTGGACGTCGACCGGCATGGCCGAGCTGCCGCCGCTGCAAAAGTCGAACATCATGATCGATCCGCTGCCCATCAGCAAGGAGAAGGAGAAGGTGCTCAGTCGCACGCGGCCCAGCTGGCTGCCGCCCAAGGACCCGCAGGAGGAGAAGCGCCATCTGAAGGAGTACAAGAAGATGATGGCTCAGGCGCGAGAAGCTGGTCTGTTTGCCTCCTGTCACAACCTGTTTCAGTCTGTGACCTACCTCTTGCTGATGACGTGCTGACGGCTTGCAGAAAAGCGCAAGGCCGCCCGGGCGGCCGCCGCCCAGTGCGACAAGGACAACACCCGCGAGACCCTCCAGCGCATCTGGGACGAGTACGTGTACCCGGACTGGGACCGCGCGGTGTCGGAGCACCGCACCCGCGAGCTGTGGTGGCGCGGCGTCACGCCCCGTTTGCGAGGGGCGGTCTGGCAGCGTGCCATCGGCAACGAACTCGCGCTGACCGAGGACACGTACAAGAAGGCCCTCCAGCGGGCCAAGGCCGTGCGCGCCCTGCCCGACGCGGATGTCGGGGAGAGCAACCGGCGGATGCGGGAGTGGTTCGCCGCCATCCGGCGGGATGTGTCGACCGCGTTCCCCGACCTGCACCTGTTCCAGGAGGGAGGGCCGTTGCGGGAGACGTTGATCGACGTGCTGGAGGCGTACTCCATGTATCGAAGCGACGTGGGATATCTGCATGGGCTTCACGTGAGTTTCTCTTACTGCCTCCGTATTTCTCTCTCTCTCTCTCTTCAGATACTGACCGCTCAGTCCATTGCCGCTCTGCTGGTGCTCCAGATGCCGACCCCTGCTGCGGCCTTCCTGGTCATGGCGAACGCGCTCAACCGGCCGCTGCCCCTGGCCTTCCTCACGTCGGACCCCGGTGCAACCGCCCGCACATACTCGCTCGCGTCCGAGATGCTCCGCCTCAAGTTCCCGCGCCTGGCCAGCCACCTGTACGAGACGCTGCGCCTGTCGGACGAGGAGATCTGGGAGCCCATGTTCCGCTCGCTGCTCACCGACGGGCTCGACCTGGAGCGTGTGAGCCGGGTCTGGGACTGCTGGGTGTTCGAGGGCGACCGCATCATCATCCGCGCGGCGGTCGCGATCCTGGGCTGTCTGCAGGTGCAGCTGTTTGGATTCGGCCCCGACGAGAAGGGCCGCGAGTCCGTAAAGGCCATCCTGGGGTGGGGGCCGCGCGACCTGGGCATGACGAAGCCGGAGGACCAGGCCCGTCACCGCCACAGCGCGCCGGCTCCGTCGGGCGGGTTCGGGGGCGGCCACATTCCCAACCCGGGCGTTTTAAGCAACTACTGGATCCTGAAATCCGCAGGCGATGAGGACGGATTCATGAACCAAGTGCGGGAGGCGGGCAAGGTGCAGCAGCAGTAAGCTGTTGGCCCGTGCATCTCCCTCCGAATGGGATGCCATTCTCCATTTTCCTTCTCCTTTGATCTGATTTATTTCTTTGTAATCAGCGTTATTTGGATATAGAGAGGGTTGGGTCCGTTCGTTTGCAATTTGCCATTTGATTTCCTTTGTCGTTGTCGTTGCCGTTGCCGATCAAGAACTCTGTCTGTCTGCTTTGCTTGGTAATGAAGACTTGGCTGGGCTGAACTGGACTGGACTGGACTGGACTGGAGCTGATGGTTTGATTGATTCGATTTGAGTCGATTGAATTGGATGACGCAGATTGCTGTTGTGTTCCTTTGGTGTACCGTTAGTTAGGGGCATGATCGTGAAAACTTGGTTGTTGGATGCACTTCTGGGTGATCGTGATCGTGATCGTGATCGTGTTTGTTGCTTACTGCTACTGTACAGTACATATTGCTAGCGCTCTCCGTCTGTTTCTGCTGTCTGTGGTCTGCTGCCCTGTCCCGTCTGCCTGCCTGGCTTCTTTTTCCCTTGCTACATATACTTACTTGCTAGTTTTGCTTGCTGCTGTCGTCGGTTGAGTTGTCTAGGACCTAGGACTTCCAGGTAAATTATTAGATTCCCGGAAGCAATGCAATCGAATTGGAATTCTCATGCTACTGCCACTGCTACAGAGAACTCAAGAGTACAGTACCTTTACCACTTCTGCCACGTGACTCGCCCTAACGGCGCGTCTCCGGGTCGGCAGCGCGGGGATCCTCCGTCCGCCCGCGGGGTGCGGGACGGCGCCGAACCATCTCAATCTCCCCAGATATGGGGTTGTCGATGCCAAGATATCCAGGCTCTGCCCAGCTTATCTCTGCATCCAACAAGACTTGGAGTTTTAGCAGTTGTTTTTGTCTGCCTGTTTCTGTCGACCATGTACAGTACGGGGTATCTATCGCATGGACTCTTCCAACCTAGGCTACATCAATTACGGCATCTATCCGGGAGGGCGTTTTCCACCACGGCGCGCCGTGCCAAGAAGCAGAATAGCATCCCGGCCGCCTACTACCGTGGCGGGACCTCCCGCGCGCTGATATTCCATGAGCGGGACCTCCCTGCCAACAGAGCAGAATGGGCACCCATATTCCTGGGGGCCATGGGTTCCCCAGACCCGAATGGCAGACAGCTCGACGGCATGGGCGGCGGAATCTCCAGTCTGTCGAAGATATGCGTCGTGGCGCCGTCGAAGCGCCCCGACGCGCAGATCGACTTCACCTTCGTCCAGGTCGGGGTGAAGAATAACGCGATCGATTACGCGGGGAACTGCGGGAACATGACGAGTGCGATTGGGCCCTTTGCGGTCGATTCGGGGCTCGTAGATCCCGGCACGACCTCTGGATTGATCACCGTCAGCCTGTACAATACCAATACCGATAAGATCATCAAGGCCACGTTTCCCGTTTCGGAAGGGGAGGCCGTTGCGGACGGGGACTTTGCCATCGACGGCGTCTCGGGCACGGCGGCCAGGATCCAGCTGGACTTCATCGACCCCGCGGGCTCGAAGACGGGCAAGCTCCTGCCCACCGGAAACACCGTCGACGTCTTCGACGGAGTCCGGTCGACCTGCGTCGACGTAGGCAACCCCTGCGTCTTCGTGAAGGCGGAGGACCTCGGCGTGGACGGCACGATGCTGCCCGACGAGACGCAGGCCTGTCCGGGGCTGCTGCAGCGCCTCGAGTCCATCCGGAGACAGGCGACCGTCGCCATGGGCATCGCCAAGACCCTCGACGACGTCCCGCCGTCGATACCCAAGATCTGCTTCGTCTCCCGCCCCTCGTCGTCGTCGTCGTCCCACAGGCTGCTGTCCGGCGAACACGCCGACGAGGCCTCCGTCGACATCGTCGTCCGCGCCATCTCCACCGGCCAGCCGCACAGGGCTCTCCCCATCACGGCCGGGCTGTGCGTCTCTGCGGCGGCGAAGCTCCCTGGATCCGTCGTCCACGAGTGTCTCGCCGGTCGAGCGCACGGCCGGGACGAGCTGCTGACCATCGGGCATCCGAGCGGCAAGCTGCTCGTCGGGGCGAAGTACGATGACGGCGGGAGGCTGGAGCGGGCGACGGTGTTTAGGACCGCGCGGAGGCTGATGGTGGGGAGGGTCTATTGGAAGTAAGCTTGTGTCATAGGGTTTCTGGGGTTGATACCATGTTCCGTGGGTTTTATACGGCTGTGTGGAAGCCTGTAGTCTATAGCGAGGGTCAGGGTAAAGTGGATGTTTTGATAGCTTTGGCAACCGAGTCGACGCATGAGTGGAAGGTAAAGAACGCTCCTAGGAGCTCTGGAGCGGAGGTCAACATAGACAGCGTGTGCTGCGCCAAAGGCCCTGAGTAGGGCGTCTTATATAGTATATGAGGGAAGGATGGCTGCTCTGATGCTATGTCTCATGTAACAGATCAGATGTTAGACCCTTGCCAGGTTTCTTGTAGCTCCTTTGCTATCTCATGCAGGTGTATATTATATTCGAGACCGCTGGGGAATCAGCCCTCGGATGGGCTTCACGTAATCTACTGCATCTCGCAGACTCGACGATTAATTTCCTTTCCTGCTGCAGCTACCAGACGTAGGAGATATTGCCTGTATTTCGTTCCTAGTGTATTCTTCTCAAAGTAGGCTTCTATCCAAGTTACACGTTCCGCTTAGGCCGCGATATCAATGGACGTCGATGCCGTTCCTTGCTGCTCAACGCAGCGCTGGATCGGCAGGATAAAGCAGACAGCAGGATTAAATTGTATCTGGTCATTGTCTGCAAGAAGCAGCTTTACCCTGAGTAGGTAGACGCGTCCGTCGACTTCTTCCCGTTCATTTCTGGAGAAGTGGAAGGTCTTTCTTAACAACGCAAACTCGGTTTAATAACGCCTGCTTGGGAAACAGCGTCTTCTAGTGCTTTTTCTTCTTTCATAGAGATAGAACCGGTCATCTCTTCTGGTTATCTGTCAGGAACCTATCACAGTTGTGTTATTTGAGGATGGGAAGCGCCTCCAGCGTTCTGGAGCCCCCTTTCCGACGACTTTCCTGGTCTCGCTGGAATCCTCTAGCCGAGACGGGTGCAAGAATAGCAGCTTCATGCTCGATTCACGAGTTGGTTACGGCGTAGAACGCTTCTTATGACCTCTTATATCGCAGCTCTTTTCCTGGCTTTGCCAACGTCGCTCAAAAAAGTGGGAGGCAGCTTCGGATCTGGCTCAGGGACGTGTAAACACAGTGCTAAAAAGGTCGACATCCCGTTTCCGTTGCCCAAAGCGGCAGTTCTGGACGTGCTCGGAGGCCGCCCCGTTGCGCTGCGACTTCCCCAAACGTGGAGGGACTCCCCGATCAGGCAGTCTCGTAGCCATGGAAGTCGCGGCGGGCTCCCTCAGGGTATATAAACTCCTCCGCTCCCCGTCTCTGGCGCTTTCTTTTCTTCCTTCTTCAACACCACATGGTTGTTTGGCGCTCGTATCGTGCTTCTGCACGCATACGTCCTTCCAAGCGTTTTATACCATCAGCTGTTACTGCGCTTACCACCCCCCCCCCCCCCCCCCCCC
>Ga0207841_1000106_pt1 | contig 97123 bp, 64 predicted proteins | sample HigsolmetaGSP18D_FD_184846 | JGI IMG/M metagenome (GOLD analysis project Ga0207841, IMG submission 184846) | High solid enriched microbial communities from the Joint BioEnergy Institute, USA - SP1-8-D (SPAdes) | ecosystem: Engineered > Bioreactor > SSF (Solid state fermentation) > Aerobic >... | reverse complement strand
CCCCCCTCCTTCCCCCTCCCCGCGAGAGCCTTATAATAAAACGTCATGCCTACATACCCAAAGTCAAAAAGCTCTATCTTGTCTGTCTGTCGTCATTTGTGCTCCCTGCTCCCCTCGGGGTACCTAAAGTTCTCTCCTCCCACTGTTCCGTAAACTAAACCATGATGACAACTGACACTGACAACCGACGGTGGGCTCCTGGACGGCGGGTTTCTGGCTTATGCGGGTTTCAGTTCCGACTGACTTTTTGTCAGCCATATATTACTAACGTAATCCACCACCGAGCTGCGCGGTCCCCGAGAAAAAAATTCAACCACCAACACAACTGTAAATTTTGAAGCATTTGCAACCAAATTTAATGAATTTGACTATATAAAGAAGGAGACTATTTACTAGGGCATTTAAGCCAATTATGGCCTGTTTGATTGCAATTACTGCATCTTGGTGGCCTTCAAGTCTGTGGTCTAGATGATTCCTGTAGTTGCTCCTCATGCTCTTGAGCTTTTTGCTGTCCTTCAGCACCTGTCAAGCTACCACCAGTTGCTATAAAGTATCTTGATGCCTCTCGCTTCCTTTTTAGACACTGATTTGCTGCACGAAGTTGATTAACTTCTTGCTGCAATAGGATAGCATTCTGCATGGTGATCTCTGTGCTTTTGATCACCTTATCAACTGCCTGTTCCAGTGTGGAAGGAGACACTGTTTGCTGACTTTGCAGATGTTGAATTTGCTTCTTTTGCTGGTCCAGTTGACATATATTAGCTGGAGTTTTGCCTGGGCCATTAAAAGATTGATTGCTATGTGCTGTAGAAGGTGGTGTTGGTGTTTTCAACTAGATATGAAGCTTTGAAAGCACTCTTTCAGGTGATAATGGAACCAGGCCAGTTGCTGCAAATCCGCTTTGAATATTTGATAAGGATAAAGCACATTGATGGACTGTAGGATAGATATAGAGGAAGTCTTCCTTATCAATTGAATGGATTCCATTCTGCATCATCTCCTCAGTCTTCTGGCCATAAAGGCGCTTCAGTGGCGAGAAGCAGCTTACATCAAGTGGTTAAAGCAGATGTGATGAATGTGGTGGTAGATATAAAGGAATAATATTCCTTTCTGTGCAGAATTTATCAAATCCTGCTGTAGCATGACTGCTGTGACCATCCAGAATCAAGAGGTGATATCTCCCAACAGTACAAGAAGCTGTATGCTTTTCAAACATCTCTTGAAGCCATTCAAGGCCTAATTCATCATTTGTCCAGCCATTCTCACTGGTGCTGATTTGGTAATCCTTTGGGACAACCTTATACCATTGGGATTGATGGTTCTTTGCAGCAAGAATAATCTGTGGAGGCAAGGCCCATCCAGTTGCATTCACTGCTACAATTGCAGTGACCCATTCGCGGTTTCCAGGTTGTATAGTCTTTGCATGACTTTCTCTTGTCTCTGAACCACAGACAACTTTGGCAGTTGATATCACACCCATTTGAATGTTATGGACCTTGCCATACAAAGGCCGGATAATTATAGGACCGAGGGTAGTAACTGATCAGCATGTGACTGACCGCGATCACCTTGATCACCTTGATCACCTTGATCACCACGATCACCTTGATCACCATGATCACCATGATCACTATGATCACCAAGACTCGGGAAAAAGGCATGTATATAATGACGCTCCTTTCAGACAGAATCGGACCCTCGTGGTCGACTCCCATAGCAACCTGTCATATAGGCATTGCTAGTAACACAGGTCTATTCTTGCTTCCATATTGCTCACCCCCTTGTTTCTTGTCTTCAAGATAAACCAACGACCCCTTTAGGTCTAGTTATCTAGGCCTGTCGTTACATTGAAAGCCAGTCTCATCCATATTATAGATATCTTGCTCAAGGATCCCATACTTCTGAATAGCATCATGAAACTGTGTAAACCAGCTCTTAATAAGCTCTGGATCTTCGCATTTAGCTCGCTGATAATCGTACTTTCGGCTGTATTTAGAGCAAAGTTCTTTATGGCGCTTGATAAACCGGTTTACCCAGTTCTCCCCAATAAAAGCTTCTTGAGATGAAGATAACCGCGCAGAAAGCAACAATTGCGCTAGATAGTGTACTGTTGATATTTGTGGAGGTAAACCACGTCGGTCCATATCAAGAATCCATGCTGAAAGTGTAGATTCTTCAGTATCTGTCAATTTGTGACAATTTGCAGTTGAATTTTTGCGAGCAGTAGTCCCATTAACACGTGTGATAAAGGTCCTTGGAGGCACGTCAAAAGCTTTGGCAGCTGCAGTTTTTGATGGAAAAAGACCTTTCTTATAGGCTTCAAGTGCTAATTGCATACGCCCTTCTTTTGATATATCAGCCATGACGCGGTGCGTTGGTAAATCGCGATAAATCCGATGATAGGGTGTAACGACAGGCCTAGATAACTAGACCTAATAGGGCCGTTGGTTTATCTTGAAGACAAGAAACAAGGGGGTGAGCAATATAGCAGTAAGAATAAGCCTGTGTTACAACATTTTGGATTGTTTCTGTACGACGGCCCTAGCAATGTCTATATGACGAGTTGCTATGTGAGTCGACCACGAGGGTCGGATTCTGTCTGAAAGGAACGTCATTATATACATGCCAGTCTGCCTGGATCGATGAGTTCGTTTGGATCATTCTGGGTGTTTGGATCATGGAGCTTTGTTGGATCATAGGGCTTCGTTGGATCAGGATGGGGGGGTTTTGATCCATTGTCACGTGCTCCCTGCATGACATACCCCTCCTTTATGCCAACTCCGGCTATAACATAGGGGGTGGCCGAGGTGGTGGCCGCGCAGCTCGGTAGTGGATTACGTTACTACCATAGGAATTGACAAATTACCGATCTATCTTATCGTCTGGGCAGCACTCAATGAGGGCATATGCTCCAAGGATACATATACATGTCTCCTTCACTCATTCTTGCCTATTTTACTCAATTTAGTCCTGTACCCACCAACCAATGATGTATATATAAACCTCTCATTACCCTAGATAGATTCAAAAATCAGACTTCTTCGCTTCACACTAGCGAATACGAAGAGCCATAGGATTCGACACTTTTCTTTTCCCTTTCTTTTCTAATGCGGATGCAACTAGAGGTATCTGTCTGTCGATGTAAGATAACGTTGAACAATTATCACGGTTCACCACGGGGGCAGATGCAAGGAAGGGATGAAGGAAGAGGCTTCGTTCAATCGATCGCATGAAGAATCCGAGTGCATAGTCATCAAAGTCTACTTACTGTACATAGAGACGATCAATTATCCATACCGCAGTATTTTGAGGAAATTTCGATGTTCAGTTTGTTATCACCTCAAGGCTAGTAACTACTCGGGTATTATTATTGAGACCTAGCTAGCCTATTAGAACTGTTGCCCTCTTAAACCCGCATGCAGGGCTCTCTTCAAGCCTCAAGCCTGAGCGAGAATATGGCGGGCGGTCAAAGGCTTGCACAGTATGTTCTGGAAGTACTAGAACTGATCCTTCCCCTATTATGCAGCGAGCTCAGATGTGTGAAGACAACGTAGTATACATTGTCATGTGAAGATGTGACTTTTTGCGCCTCACATCACTCCAGATTCCAGAGAAGATCTGCAATGCCGTGCATGCAATTTTTTTTTAAAAAAAAAGATTAAAGTTTGTTTAAGCGTGCATCTTTTTTATCTTTTCTTTCTTTTTCTTTTTTTAAATGCCTATCTTATTCACTCCATGCAGCAGAAACCAAAAACCAATGCAATGCAAATGATCCCTTCTCCCAAAAGAGGCCTTTACAGATCTATCTGTCTGAAAATCATAAAAAGGGAGTTAATCAACTGAACAGGATTGAGTTGTATGGATATATAGTAGTGGTACTCCTCTCGATCGAGAGAGAGAGAGGGGGGGGAGGGAAAGAACAAGGGTTTTTAAAAAAAAAATCACTTCCGAATGGTGCTGCCATCCGGAAGCGATGAGGGAGAGTTGGCGCTGCTGGGAATCGAACCCAGGTCGAGACGGAGCTGCGGTGAGAAAGCCACAACGTCGCATGCTAACCACTACACCACAGCACCCAATCCGGTGATTGGCCGCGCCCCATTAGTGCCTGAATTTGGTGCCTGATTTTGTGGGGTCGGGTTTTTCTACCCCTCTCGCCACCCTTTTTTTTTATTATTATTTTATTTTAAACAGTACTCCGTACACAGCCGATCCTAGATTCCCAACAGGTGAAGTGATCCGTGCTGACGGTGATCGGGTCCCAACTTGTGCCCGTGCAATTCTCCATACGTGTATGTGTACCCGGGGCTGACACGGACACAACATGATGCCCTACCACTTGAATCAGTTGTTAGAAATTAAAGATTTTTCTTTGGATGGAAGTGAAGCCAGAAAATGCTAGACCACAACACTCAAGGACTCTTGATGAGTGCGCCGGCTCAGGTAACGGTCATTAAAAAGTTGGGCAGACCTGTGTCACCTGCCCTGCCCTGTTTGCTTAAGAGTATATGCGCATTTGCCAATTGGACACGATTAATGGATAACCTCAATTGATGCGCGAGAAATAACTCGATTTGCTCTGTCGGAGAATATGACGGAACAGGTGAATTAGGAACAGGTGAATTTTTTTTTTTTTGGTTCATAGCTTCGCAAATTCTGTTGGAAGACTGCATCATTCATTCTATCCGGTGATGCGACTGGCCAGTTGGCTCAGTTAAGACCAGAGGTCGTCTTCAGCGTCTCTCTTAGCACTAGGAACTAGGTAGAATGAGACTTTCTAAACGTGGAGGTGTTCTGTGCAGCTGGTTTCGTCAAATTGATCCTTAGCAGGACCCTGAGCATTGGATATCTGAGTCCATTATTCGTCATCAGATCATAATCCAGGTATAAAGGAGAAAAGCAAGAGAAGATATTATTGCAAGCAAAGGTTTTTTTGCGGTCATCGGCAAATTAAACCCAAGACATATATGTAGCAGCGCTCTATCCAAGTCCAACATCAAAATAAAGCTCACAACCTATATGTATATGTACGTAGGTATATGATCTGAATAGATGGATTAATAGGGTCCACTGGAACCAATATATCCCGGATCAAAGGACGGATAACTACCCCCGTTGGCAGGTAACGGTACTATCGGGGCCGTGACGTAGGAGGCCGGCGGTGGAGGAGCTCTGTAAGCTGCAGAAGTTTGCATTAGTCTTTGCCTGACTTCTGATGACTTCCGCTCGAACTCTTCCAGGAGGCCGGGCATGTTCCATCTCCTGCCGCAGTACTGAAGAATATCTCGGATGCAAGTGAGGCACGTGATCGCTCGTGGGAGGCAGTTGACACGATCCTCGGGCGCAAGGTAAGGCGGATCCGGCGTTCCACAGGGCACCGGAGGAGGTGTCGGCACGGAGCTGCTAAGCAATCGGTCGTAGTTCTGAGTCAAGACTTCCACAAACCGTCGCCCGACCTGATGTACTCGCTGAATATCCACGTAGGACAGGAATGGAAACGCACTGGGGTTTTCAATTACTTGGTGCATTTGGCTGACGTAATCGACGCAACGATCGAAGAGCAAAGCCTTGCTGTAGTCGCAGATTGCCGGGTCCCGATGAGAGGGTGATAACAGGACGATGGTGGTGTAGAGTAACTCCAAACGGTACAGGAGGGTAAAATAATGTGGTGTGTGCTTCGGGGACTTGTCAAACCAGTCCCGAGCATTTGCGCAGAGTGTCCACGTTAAAACCAGGGGTTGCGGAGAGGGTCTGTGTCCGCTGTAGTACATTTCTTGATATCCAGCGGACAGAATCTGTCGAATCTTGAATAAATGCAACGCAGGCTCCAGACTTCGGAGAAAGACGTGGTTCTGATGTGCCACGGAGGGCTGTACATGTGACGGTGGAAGACGGGGCATAGCGACATTAACAGAGTCATCAGAGAAGGAAAAGGCCCGTTCCAGGGCGGTGCTTACATTCCTATCGCAGACAGTTAGCACACTGGTCCTAGCCTGTTACAAGACCGGGAAACAGAGGGGCAAGGACTAACCTGTCCAAGGAATATATGCAGTAGAAGACACGGCGACGGAGGTCCAGACGATCCTCATCTGTCACTACCTCCGCGGGAGGGTCCTGATGTAGGCCCAGGTCAACCATGACTCGAGCGGCCATCCCAACCAAGTACCAGCTCCGGAAGTGTTCCGGGTCCACTAGAGAATACTGAGCAAGGAGCAGGATTGCCTGGATGCCTGCGATGGATCCCGGATGAAGAACATCCTCGGAATAATCCAATGCTGCGGACGCCAGAGACATTGCCCTCTGGTAGTTCTTGCTGCCTCTTTGATGCGAAAGTGAAGCCGATGCGATGGCCAACACCATGCGAACAATCCAGTGGTCGAAAGGTTTTGCGAAACGACCTCCATTCTGGTAGACAAGGTCAACAGAGGTCCAGAAGCTGGTTTCGGTGAAGAAAGGCATCTGGACAAAGATATTGTCGAAATAGAACTGGACCAGCGGCGTGGCTTCATGGCGCGGGGGCAACGGTCGTGAAGAAAACCGTGGCAGCGGTTCCCTCGTGGAAACCGTCAGGAGGAGCTTGGCAAACGACGTGTTGGATGTGATGCCACGGAAGTCTCGCGACGTGGCATTGACGGACCTCAGATCGGTCAGCACAAGCCTAGGGATCTGGGGAGCATGCTTACTGACAGAAACCCGAAATCCCCAACGAGGTCATCGATATCCGACACCTCCTTGCGATGCGCCTCCTCCCCGGCCCCTTGGGCGGAAATGGACGTGATGGAGCTCTCTTGGGCGACCCCCGCAACGCCCGTGGTGAGCGCATGCTGGCGACGGCGGACCTCGCGAATCTTCCTCTCGAGCCTCTCGCAATACCCTTCCAGGGACGCGACATAGCTCCTTTCCTTCCCCTTGGCAAACTCGTCGGAGGCACCCGAGCAGCTGCTTGCCTTGCCCGCCCTCTCGCAGGCGGAGCAGGCGGGCAGCTTCCCATCGCACTTGATCTTGGCCGTGCGGCATCTTGAGCATGCAGCCACGGGACGACTGACTTTGAGCAACGGATTGTCCAGGAACGAGTAGGCGGACATCCTGGGCGCTCACATGACCTACGACGCGGTCAGCACCCTCACGGTCGGGGACACCAGCGCCGGCGGACAGAGAGCCCGAGTGCACTAGAACCACATGCTACATCTGAGGATGTGCCCGAAGGAAGGAGTGGGGGGAACCTGAGGGATGATACCCGTCCAACCTGGGCAGGCTGAACGCTGTCCGCCGGAAAAGGCGTGTTGTGTTAACAGTAAGGCAATTTGGGGGATGGGGGCGACAGAAGGGGAAAATGAGCAGCAGGAGCAGTAGGGCTGAACGGCTTATGTAACTGAGTTTCCGGAGCGGTGACTGAGAAGGCTTGGATGAGGACCTGCATCGTCAGCCTTATCGGAAACGGACCTAGCGGGCTCGTGTAGGGCTGCCGCTAAGGGAGAGAGAGGGAGAGAGAGCCAAGCACGCCGCAGAGGAACGGCCCGCACGAGGCTGGCGGAGGTGCGTAGAATACTTTTCCCAGACGTGGCGGTCAAGCCGACGACGGCCTCGATCCCGACCTGACGAGTCTGCAGCAGAGCGAGGCTGTGCAGTCGATGCACCGTGTTCCCGTCTGGTCGTGTGCGGTGCAAGCCTGGCAAGGGCCGCCTCGAAAACAGGAATCCAACAGGAATGAGATGGGGCCGTGGATGGCTCCAGGCAGGCCGGACGAGCACTTGGCTGATAGTGATGGGACGGGCTGGGCCGCCGGAAGGGCAGAGGAACCTTTTTCCCTCCACCCCACGCCCCCCACCCGCCGCGCCACGGTGCGCTGCTCGCAACGGCGGCCTTAGCTCCCAGCGTATGGCCTGCACTCTTCACGGTTGCCCGTTACAGGCCGAGGTTCAACCGCGTCTCTTCGCTGATACCGCGATCAGCCTCGACTCCGACCAGGGCCCTGGTGTGCCGGGCCGCACCTCTGTCTGGTCAGCTTGTTCAACCAAGCCAATCGTCCGGTTCTTCCTGCCCATGTCGTGCCCTCGAGCGTCACGGTGGCTCCGCCGATCCTGAGAATCGTGGCGAGGATCAGGACGGCATGGTCAATTCGTCTGGTCCTGTGCGCAAACTCCAGTCGCATGCCCTCGCGGTCCTGATCTTGAGCGTCCTGCAGAAGGGGGAGTGGCAGCGGCCGTCCGACAGACAGACTCCCGTGTGGTGGTCCTTGACCCAGCACAAGTGACGATGGAGAACCAGACGGGCTCCCACCCTTCTCGGCCAAACTTTCCCACTCCATCGACACGGCCGTCGTCCAGGAGCTCGCAGAAGTCGCAGGATGCCCCCGATGGGCGCATCGCACACACCCTGACAGCCTGCACACGGTGTAGACAGGTAAGCCTGAAAATATCATCGTGGCACCAACTGTGCCATGGCAGCCAGACCGCAGACCGCAATAGGCCCATGGAGGTTTCGTTGACCTGATTGCAGCGCAAATCCAGATGCGACCCCGGGATCCCAAGATGTGAACCGTGCGAGCGGAGCAACACCAAGTGCGTCTATTACGATCCTGCCCGAAACTGCACCATCCCGCGAACATACATCGTGCAGCTCCGGGAGAGGGCCCGCATGCTGGAGAGGGAGCTCGAAAACGCCGAGAGGGAGATCAAACATGCTGCGGACGCGGAGATGATGGTCCGCGGAGCAGGCCGCATCAAGTTCAAGGAAAACGACGAGTCGCGGTATCTGGGGCCGTCCAGCGGCATCGCCATTACTCGTCTGGTAATGGAGATGGCAAAGCAAAACACCGCTTCCAAGAGCATCAAGGACGTCGTTCCGGAGGTGACCGCCCAGGAAATCAAGGACACGTTTACCCAGGAGAGCTCGAAGCCGACATCCAAGGTCTACCCCATGATCAGCTCCATCCCGCAGCCAAATCTCCCGCCCCGAAATCTGACCGATCGACTTGTAGATCTTTTTGTGGTCAGAGGTAGGCTGTATCACCCCCACCTGATACCTTGTAGCTTGCTCTGACTCTGATTCCTTCAGCGCAGGCAATGCTTCCCACGCTCCACGAACCGACCTTCCGCCAAGATGTTGAAGACGTATTCAACGGCTCCCCTGACCCGTGCAAGAATTTTCAGGTCCGGCTTGTCATTGCGATCAGCATGCAAAAATTAAGTACTGCATACGCGGGTCTGGCCGACAGCTACTACCTTGCAGCCTTACCGTACCTGGAGGAGTCCCTCAAGAGAATGGACTTGAGCGCTTTACAGTGCTTGGTTCTTATCGCTCAGTACTCGATGCTGACGCCTACCAGGACAGCTGCGTACTGGGTCGTTGGGCTGGCTGTGAAGCTTTGTCAAGATCTCGGGCTCACGGAGGAAGCCACGATCACCAAATCCCCCAGCGGTGAACCATTAAACGCCTTGGAGATAGATATGCGGAGGAGGCTGTTCTGGATAGTCACCTCGATGGAGTACGGTCTCGCCCATAGCCTTGGCCGCCCAAGTGCTTTCAGTTGCAGCCACGATCACATCGACGTCAAATTCTTCGAGCTGGTAGATGATCGCTTCATACGCCCGGAGGGAGTTCTCCCGGAAGGCAAGCCTGTACTGGCGAAATGCATTGCAGTACATTTCTTCAAGATGCGGCTCCTGCAAGCTGAGATCAGACGAACGCTCTACCTCAAGAAACGCGAGAGGCCAGTTGACGATCAGGACCCCTGGTTCGCACAGATGCTTGCCAAGCTTGACCATTGGGTTGCTACTTGTCCGAAGAATGACGGAGGCAGCGGGTTGAGTGAGAAATGGTAAGCAGCATGCTCCCGGAATTCATGTCACTGGAAGCCTGAGCAAGTGGCTGAACTATCATTGCTGTAGGTTTCAGGGCCGGCGAAACACAATGATCGTTTTCATGTTTCGACCATCACCCCAAGTCCCCGAGCCCTCACTACGCGCAGCCCAGAGATGCTACGAAGCCTCCGTTTTCAACGTCGCAATGCAGCGAGAGCAGATTGCTACCGGTTCGGTAGATTTGACCTGGATCTTCACGCAATCGCTCTTTATGGCTGTTAACACGATTCTCTGGTCTCTCTCGTATCCAGAGATCCGAAAAGAACACCCTCTGGAAGAGGTACAAGGCCACCTCGATGTTGCGCTTGAAGCAATTGCGCTCGCCGCAGAGAGGTGGCCTGGGGTCGAGTCCGCTTTGCGGCTCTACAAGAGCCTCATCACCGCTTGCCTCAAAGCATACGAGAGCGACGAATCCTTTGTGGTCCACTCGCCGTCAAATCACCCGACACCCTCATCGGGTCAAGATGCCCCAACTCCATCAATATCCAGCCCGTCCAGCACGACGACAACCTCTTTCCATTCCTCGCAGCACACTAGATCCGCAGACCGTTCGCTGTCCGACGCGTTTTCCGACGGTCTATCGTCTGGTACCATCTCCAGAGGACAGTCTGCAGATCCACCATTGCACTTCCCTCAAGTCTCTGCATCTTCCGCAGCGGCTGCAGAGCCGTCGCACGTGGCGCAAGTTCTGCAGGGGTCCCCGGAACCACATCCGCAACAATCCTCTCCACAAACCGTCCAGCAGCCCAGCTACAGCTCGCAGTCCTATGGTCCGCCTGCGACCAGCTATCCAGGATTGCAGTTTGATCCCACAACACCGTACAATGCGTTCCCCTCGGTCGTTCCTGGCCTACCGGGTTGGGATCCGAATTTCACCGTGGCTTCCACGACTGCCAGTCACCTCGCATACGCCGATGCATCCTTCGATTCCATGTTTTGGCTCGGCTCTATCGGAGAAGAGTACTCGCAATATTCGAACCAGCCGTATCCGGTTGCACCTTGGCGGGGACGGACTCTTAGCCAGCAGGAGCAACTGGAGCTCATGGCCTCTCTGGAGGAAAACATCCCCGATGTGTCGGCGCAGCTGGTGAACGACTCGGCCACTTTGTATAGGTCATGATGCGTCTGCATCTTTATATGACGAGTGTATGGCGATGATCCAAAAAAAGCAAAGGAGTCGATGACGCTCGCAGCAGATCTTCTGTTTGTTGATGACACCTATAGACATTCTCAGTAGGTACACACATATGTGGGTTGGGGCGTCGGTGGATATCCCAGCAGTGGTATGTTGTGCACGGACAGTGCTCATGGCTGACATGTCAATTCCATGTTCACACATCTACATCCTTTTTCTTTTGATTTCTGGGCAGCAACGCTGCCTGGCCTTTTGAGATGTATTTTTGTCTGGTGTATATCGGTATACCCTTCTATTTCATTCTCGAGTGGACTTGGGACGAGACCGGTCAAGAGCAATTACCGGATCAGGACTGTTACGATGCATGACATAATCTAGGTATGCACGTGCCAAAAGATAAAAAAATAATGCAAGATCACCAGACACCGCCGGACGATGGACCGGCGAGTGTTCTGGACGGATGTTCTTACTCTTAGGGACAATGGCTCACTGTCATGTAACAGCCGTAGTAGACGAGCCGTCCGCACTCGACTCGGGAGTGGTTTTGGAGCTCCGGACAGACTCTGCGGTCGTACTCGATGCGCACGCAGGGGCCCTCCCCCCAGGACGCTCCGGCGCCGAGTCGCGCGCCCGCAGCCGAGGCGGCCGTCCCGAGCAGCCGCAGGCGAGGCCGGCCAACCAGCGCGCGTGCCGCCGGCGCCAGACGCAGGCGAGACGCGCACCGGAGCGCCCAGAGCGCCGCGTCACGTGCCCGGCGCTCCTCGCCTTGCCGTCATCCCAAGCACCTCGTAACGTCGCCTTTCTCCCGCGAGGAACAAAGGGCGTCGCTCTCCACCACCGCCGGCCATCGACCTGCTCCCCTCGTCCACCCTCCATCGACTCCTCTCGTCCAGCTCTCGCTTCTGCCCGAAGTGTCCGCTCCCTGGAATGTGCGTGTCCTAGACGGCGGTCGCACCTCCTGCCCGGTGAGCGCACCTCGACCGGCGGATCCAGCCACGACCCTCTGTCTCCCCCCCTCAGAGCCCGCCATTTTCAGGCCCCTTCGCTCTGCGCAGACTGCGGCCTGACAAGGCGCTGGCCTTTGCTCCATCCTTCTCCTTCCGCCGGTGACCCATGTCCGGCCCTGTCTCGTCGACCTCCCTCAGAGCTGGACCTCCCTCGCCTTCGTCTCCCCCGGCCGGATTTCTCAAGGAGAACCGACCGTCTCCCACCCCAAAACCTCAAACACCGCAGACGCCCACCTCTCCTCCGTTGATGTCAGTCAGCGCCCAAAACTATGCCTCCAGCTTCACATCGACGCAGCCCTCACCCAGCCAGACGACGTCGCAAGGAGCACCCCTGTCCTCCCCTCCGTCGTCGGCTCCCATGTCGACCCAGGCCTCACAGCAGCCGACTGTGACCACGGCCAATTCCTTTCCGACTCCCGCGAGCAGCGTCAGCGGGCACCTCATGGGTGCGTCATCAACGGATGACCTGGAGAGCGCAGAGAAGTCGTTTGGCGCACAGGCGCACGAGCAGAATCCCGCAGCTTCCGCAGACGTAAATCCTGCAGCAGAGTCAGGTGGTTTGGATCTTTCTGGACACAGGAGAACAGATCACGACAGGCAGCGGGGAGGAGGTGATGCGGGAGGCGCCTCCGGGGATGTGGGGAACATGGGCGGTCAAGATGCGGCGAACGATCCAAGTGCAATGGAAGTGGACTCGACGGGTCCTGCTTCTTCTTCTTCTTCACAGGAAGGCGAACCTAGCATAGCTTCTCTGCAAGAAGACATTGGGTCTGCCTTCCATCTCTGCAAAACCTGTAAGGTCTCCCTGAGACGGTTCCTTCCTCTGCACTTACCGCCAGGTTTGTATGCGTCTGGAACATGTCTGTTAACATGACATTCCAATTTGTAGCTTACACTATGACTGGACCGGACCCGAGATACGATCTGATCTCGCTCTATGGGTTGGCTCCGGTTGCGAAATCGGTTGCAAGGACGGATCCCGTGACGGGAGAAAAAATCAACCGGTTGAGGAAGTCTTACGAGGGCAAGCTGAAGGGCCTTGGACTCGCGGGGAGAAATAAACCAGTGAAACACGAGCCTGGCACACCGGGCGGGTTGAGAGCGATGACGATGTGGCCCGAGGAGGAATGGCAGAATCAGAAGGTCATTGGGAAAGAGATCAAGGTTGCAGAGGTCGATTCGGCACTATACAAGCTTCAAATGCGAGCGATGAAGATGGAACCCGGTCCCGTACCGAACAACGAGTATTGGGAGGACGTCCTGGGCCACGAGAAGCCGTCGAAGCATGTCAGTGCCGGGAAGGAGAAAGCAGCCGCTTCCGCCAGCACGCCTCGCCCGCCCAGCCAGCCAAACGGCGGCGCGCCAGCCGTTGCGGATCCGGATCGTACTCGACCCAGCCGCGTGCGCAAGAGACGCTACGACGATAACAGTTATGTGGGATACGGTGAAGGTTATCCAGATGACGACGCAGATGACGCTGCCTTGTATTCAAACGGCGAGGGAAAGAAGAGGCAGAAGAAGGTACCAAGGAACACACCTTTCTCCAGTGCGCCGTCGCCTTCGTAACGCCGTTCCATCTAACCTCGCTTCATCAGGACCATATTTCGAAGGTACCACCCACAATTCCCGAAAGAGGGGGTAGCTACGGAGTTGGTATGTACGGAATTGGGGCGAGATAACATCAATAGATTTCCGGCCCAACTTCCCAGCCCACAGAGCGAAAACCGGACCCAGGATGGCGACAACGTTTCCCCCTGCGTTGAGTCGATATACTCTGGCGTGTTCAAACGCCTCTACTACATCCCCCCTTCGTCGGTCTCCCGCCCTCTTTCTCGCTCTTACTATTCTCCGTACATTTTGCATCATGGTGCTGGATATACCCGCCTTTTTATATCAGTTGGACGGCGTTCGGTAGGGAGGAAACATCTGGTGGCAGAAATGATTTTTCTCTTGGTCTTGTTCCCATGTCACAAAGGTTGCCCCACACAAGCCGCAAGGTCCCTTTTTCTTCTTTCTATCCATTTTTCTTGATTACTTTTTTATTTCTGCCTTTCATCACCCCCTGGTGGATGGGGCCTGGTTTGCACGTATATCTGGGGGAGGGGGGTTGCGGCAGAACAAGAAAGGGTGATTGATTTTGCCGATTGAACAGTGGCGGCTGGGAGGAAAAAAACAAAAATTTTTTCTGTCGATTTCTGGCTGACGGGTGATTCCGTTTCTCGCGACCTGCCTTTTGTCGAGGGTGTGGCAAATGGCTGTCGTCCCGATTATTTATGCTAATGGCATGGCATGCAGCGTGTCCATGAACTGACTACTACCATGTAACTGGAATAGATGAAATGAATATGATGGACATGTTTCGTCGCGTGTGTCTTATAGATATAGTTCGTCTGGCTTGTCTGTCTCTTAGTTTGGAGATGATGGAATCTGATCTGAGGTCAACCTCGAGATCCATCTCAATCGGTATATATATATATATATTAGTTTTACCGCCGTTCTGGCCAACCTGGGGCCGGGGTCAATGGAGCAACGGCCTCCAAAATTATCGACGAGCAATCTGACAACTCTATTTAATGTAATAGGATAGGAAAGCACACGCAAAACAATTTGCAGGAGGCAGCTGACTTGCAAAACCAGACCAAGTTTCAGTAAATAATCTTTGGTATCACGTCTACAGATCAAATGATTGAGATTGATCGTCTGGTTTTTGGTTTTTGGTTTTTGGTTCTGGTTCTCTCCACTCACGCTCGCCTGACCTGAATGACTGGCTGGCTCACTGATTGATTTGACTGCCAGTGGCGGTCTCGGATGGACTGGAGAGGCGGGTATTGGGACCTTCTCCACTACTGCATCTGCATAGGTACTGTACTAAGGTAATGTTTAAGGTTGGAAAGTAAGAATGATCAATTGTAAGCACGCTCTGTGGATGATGGCCTGGACTTGGACATGCTATAATATGCTATACCGACAGGTCAGTGTCGAGGGTCGAGGGTCGACGGGTGCTATTTATTTATTTATTTGTTATTCTAGACTTCCATTGAGGCTTTCCTCCTCTTATGAAGAAGCAACATGTTTGTTTCTGTTCCTGAATTCATCAAGTTCCCCCCGTGCTGATTTTTTTTCCTCTATTAGTACCCCGCGTTTTGGATTGATAACTTTGTATACCTACCTAGTAGTATATGGAGGTGATAGCGCCGTTTGCTTTAGGTAATTATCTGATAATTTTTTATATTTATATTATTATACGGATCTGTTTTCGTTCCTTAATAATACAAATCACCAACTTCGGTTCAGATATCATACATACATACATAGACAGCAATGGCATCATCATCATCATCATCAGAACAACCGTCAAAACAACCACCACACCGCCGTTGACCCGTTTTTCGACGCGGTATACACAGCCCAGGATATCGGCTCGTACGGTACAGTACATACAAGCCCGGCCGGCGCAACTTCGAGTAAGTACTTACTTGATCAGTAACGCGAAGAAGAGAGTGAGTTTGGGTTCGGGAAGGGTGAGGGTTTTTTTCGTATGTCGCGCAGAAGTCATCAATGGATGGTAGGTCCGTGTAGTCCTTGCCTCGCAGATAAAATGAGCCTCAGGCCTACGCTGGAAGCAGATACCTAGGTACCAAGTATTTAACCTTCCAGTCCCTCCTCTCCTGTCAAATACCGCATCGCGCATAGATATGGTGGACTAGAAAAATTCTCAACTTCATTCTCTTGGCTCCAGTCGACTCGAGGTTTAAGCCGCTTATCCAATATCCTTGCTACTCATCTGCAGCCGCCCGGCGCTGCTGCCTAAGCGGGGTGCATCTGATATCTATCGTTCGTGAATGAACAAAGAGCACCGGCGCGACTTTTTTTTTTCTTTCTCTCGACACGATATAGGCGGCTTAAACAGCTACATGAGTGTTATATGCTTTTCTGTTGGATTTAAAGTAACTAGTGTGTGCTCTTACTGATAGGTACTAGGTATTCTCTGACGCTTCCAGCGCGGAATGCCTACCTAATCCGTGTTTCACGTTACTTGTGGGCTTGCATGTGTCTTGTTTTGCTGTTCCTCTCATCCACCAGCAAGATACTTTATTCCCCTTTTAACCCGAACACACTTCTCTCCCGAGTCCCGAAAGCACGATGGTGGAACCTAGGAAGTTATTTGCTTTGAGATTGTGTGCTCTCTGCGGCCGACAACTTCGTTATGACGAGCACCTAGGCGGGATCCGCGCAGGTAAGGCTATCAGATCAATCTCCAGCTGCACTGGAACCTGATTTGTCAAAACTGACCCTCATCAGTCGCCTCGTTTAATGGCCGTGGATACATCGGTCACCGATGGCTGAAAGGAGACTATCACTACATACAGATAGAATTCGGGGATGAGGCTTCGAAGCACATTGCAGACATCTATCTGATAAAAAGCGGCGAGGTTACTGCGTGGTTGGTAGGTGATCTCTGCTATAGCATCTTAGAAGGCATGTTACAAGACATGAGCAGAACTCTTGTCATGCCGGATGCCCTGTTGCAGACCTGTCGTGTCCTCCAGCCAGATCAGATTGACTACTTTCCCCGCGAGGAACAAGAGTGCCGGAACGATGCTCTTAGTACGTAAGATAGCGACCCCTCTTTTGATATTTTTTAAGCTTCTCTAACATAATCATGAAGAAAATTTCCACGATCACACGTATTTCGATGGCTTTTTCCTAAGGCTATACAAATTTTGCAAACCCCTGAATATATCACTCGACAGGGAGTACTCGCAGAAATGCCGTCTATGCGCCTTGCCGACTGAAGTACTGCTGATCGTCCTCCGTCACCTTCCCTCACTTGACGCAGTGTCTTTCCTATCCTCTTGCAAGACGCTACTCAAGTTTTCTCCGCTATTCTGGGAGCCCTTGTTCAAGTTCCCGCACCCATCCTATCAGATCCAAACCGCGGAACTTATGTCGCTTACCGCGAAATTAAACTATTTGAAGCCGGCTCCGAGAGGATTGCGAGCGTGGGATTGCGTGATTGATGAACTCCGCTCGTACCTAGTCGATGTCCGGTCTGCAGCGGATATAATGGCTGCTGTCGCCGATAGGACGTCAGACATGCTCTCTGATATGATTCATGAAAGGTCCGGCTTTTGGAGCATCCCAGGCTGCCGTTCTCTCTTGACTCGGTGGCCAAATCGTCCTAGAAGTCTCAAGGTCTTCTACCGATACATACGAGGGAAGGCCTACGTCTCCGGAATGCAGTTTATCTTCGATGTTATGAACCACGAGGTTGTCGGTCATGAATCGAGGCTCTATACTTGCATCCCCGTTTCTTCCGAAACACGCATACTACGCTTCGTAATAGACGAAATCGGAATAAGAAGCCTCAGCTGCAGCCAGGATCCGTCATCAGGCTGGTCATGTGGCAAACCAAGGTCCATAGGCTGCTGGGAGGGGTACAAAACCTACGACAAGACAAATTGTCAGGATTGCGGGGGGCCATGCGATATCATGGTAGTTATGGATGTTAGTAAAGACAACTTTCAGAATCATCTCCCGTATCAAGCTCTGCTGACTTACGTGCCGTACCTATCAAACAGACATTTAAGCTGCGCTTCGTTGGCCACAGTCACCAGAAACCTTGCATACTTGGCGAGAATCTTGCCATAAGGCCCTTTCTGCCCTCATCAAGCTTGATGGACGAGGGAAGCTTTATACAAAGGCTGACGACTGACCATCGTGCGACGATGATAGCGGCCAGGGGCTTCTTTACTGCCGACTATGTCAAATTCCCACCAGACATGTGTGGGATCACCATGTACATGAATACCGAGGCAAGGCTCTACGCCGTTGAAATCCATTCGCCAACAGCCCCTCAGCGTCTCGGGGTTGTCTCGTTGGAAATAGATGAGCTCCCCATAGGGCCGTACGTTCTTACCAAGTTCGGAGGGGCACAGCACTTTGCCATCCATGCCCCGGACGAATATATCACGGAGATCACTACCAGGGTTCTGGACCGACGGCTCGGGTATCGTGGCATCGATCTGGGTATTGAGGTAGGTATTGTCCTCCTCTGATCAGATCCCCATCGTATCGTTCAAAGCACCTTGATTGCCTAGGTAAATGCTAATTCGCTGATGCCCTATCTACTGTTGTATGTATAACCAGCTTCGAACAAACCGAGGTCGACACTGTCTGTTCGGTTTCAGCACAAATGAGCATTCACAATACATCTACAATAAGCATTCCCTACTCGAAAATCAGCGATTCGACGGGATCTTCTTCACACGGTGTTTTGGTATGATTCACGGCGTTGGGTGCACGAAGCGAAAAACTATTGCTGAACACTCTTCTTCTTCACGCTTGAGGAGGAAGGCAAAGAAAGAGACAGAGACACTCCCAGAGGTAGCTCCATCAATGCCTCCTCAGCCGACGATGCTTCGACCGTAAATGGACCGTTTCATGTCCCTGAGACCCCAGGAACAGGGCAAGGAACCCTCACACAACATGGAAATGATGGATCTCTGGGGCAAGTACGGGACCTGTGCACCGCTGGCAAGCGTGCGGCACATAATATGGTCCTACAAAGACGGGCACCTGGTTGGTATAGGGCTGTTCTATCGGGACTGTACGTCTGCGCATCTCGGTTCCACGGACGGGATCTGCGGGGGAGGGTTTACGTTGGAGGACGACGAGGAGTTGAAAGAGCTATGGCTCGCGTGGAATAAAAATCACCCTCTGCGGCGACTTGGAGAGATAGCGGAGGGAATCGAGTTTGTGACGTCGAGGAGGAGATATACAGACATTATTGGCAATGGGCGTGGTAAGTGGTTTTGTGATAGAGCAGACTGGGAGAGCGTAGAGATCAAGCCCGATTCGGTAGGTTCTTTTCCACTTCCAATCCAATGACTACCCTTTCTTTTTCTTTTCCTGCTCCAGTTCCGTGAATTATTATTTACTAATTAACATGGGGCCTAGATTGTCGCTGCGTGGTGGTTTCCGCCATCTCCTGAGCAGATGGACTTCTTTGTCTTTGAGATGGCGGATGCAGCTATATGAGTTGGAGATGGCGCTATTCTTCTTCTGGCACGATTCTCTTGACGACGATGATATGTTGTGATGAAACTTGAGGCACGAAATAGGTAGTTAGAACTTTTAACTTCTTGACTCATTATCTCTGTACTCATTGACAAGCAATTTAGCTTATTTACCAAGTCCCACTAGTTCAATCTCATGGATGTTTGGAGTATTGTTAAAGAACGTCAAAAGTCCTCCACCATGCTCGAAATTTCGGTTACATTGCAATCTGCCCCAGCCTTCAAGGTACGTTTTGTGACTACAAACTTGTCGTTTCGGTCATACAGAGCGTAGGGAGCAACCACCTCATCTAGTCCTCTTCTTGATCCTAGGCAGCACCCCCCAGCACCCCTCCATGGCCACAAAAAGCCCAATGCAGATCGGATGCAGCACAAAAGTCCCCGCCTTCTGCGCCAGCAGGCCCGTCACAAACGGCGCCACGGCGCCGCCGCTGCTCCCGGACGCCGTGATGAACCCCAGACTGGACAGCTGGATGTTCCGCGGCAGCAACTTGCTGAAGACCGCCGCGGCGCAGGGGAAGATGGGGCCCAGGAGCAGGCCCACGATGGCGACGGCGACCGCCTCCCCGACCAGATTGGGCACCAGCCACACGACGAGCTGGAAGCCCACGGCGCCCGCGATGGCGATGATCACGAAGAGCTTCTCCCCGACCGTCGTGTGCGCGGGATGGGAGAGGAGGAACCGCCCCACGGTGATGCCCGCCCAGAAACCGGCCGAGACGTAGCCGACGCGGGAGACGTCGCCGTGGCGGTAGGCGACGAGGAAGGAGACGATCCAGCCCGAGATGGACACCTCGGCGCCCTGGTAGGCGAAGATGAAGAGCGCGCCGAGCACGGTGACGCGGTTCCGGACGGCGCCGCGGAGGAGGCGGGCATGAGAGGTCTCTTCCCGATCCCGATCCGGGGAGGACGGTGATGCTGATGCTGGACGCGCCGGTAGCATGTCACGCTCGTACCCGCGAAACACCCACCCCGCCAGGACGGTGTTCACCACCGCCATCCCCAGCGTGACAAAGTAGAACAGCGACCACCGCCCTCCGGTCCGCGACGCGATCGCCGTCGCGAGCAGCGGGCCCACCGTGCCCCCGATCCCGTAGCTCCCGTGCAGGATCCCCAGCGCGGCGGTCCCGTTGCTCAGGTTCGCGCAGAAGACATTGCTCAGGGACAACGCGGTCGCGAGCCCGAACCCGATGGGCAGGAACGCGAGCACGATCATAGGGAACGGCGGAGCACACGCCAGCGCAACGAACGCCGCAGCCATGACGAGCTCCGCGAGGACGTACGTCCGGGCCCGGCCCAGCTTCCGTTCCAGCAGGTTCGTGCACGGCGCGGCGGCGAGGAAGCCCACCGCGTTGGCGACGAAGATGGTCGAGACGACGGCGTAGGTGACGGCGTAGTGCCTCTCCATGTAAGGGATCAAGGGGCCCGGGGCGCTGTCGTTCATCCCGCCCAGGAAGTTAAGCAGGCTGGCGGTGAGGAGGCGGTATTTGTTGATTGGCGGGTTGGAGATGCTTTGGGCCAGCATTGCTGTAGTAGGCTCGTTGTTGGAGAGGGCTCTTGTTTCTAGTGTCTCGCGTTCTGTTGCCGTTTCTTTTGCTAGGATAGTCGTAGTAGTAGGAACCTGGGACGATGGTGGATCTGAATCTTCGTGAACATGAGCCTCTGGTAATATGCTGAGCTCGAGGTCATGGTCATGACGGTGGTGACTATTGCTGGCTGCGCTGTGCGCGCGCTGATTTTGAGAGGATATTGTGGTCACCATGATTATGATGATTAACTCGAGAAGTCCGCTTCGCTGCGGAGGAAGAGCAATGGTTCCGTATATCAAGCCCACTATCCGTGCTGTTCAGTTAGCCATATATTGCTTATGCAATGCCCAGCTCAAAGGGAGGAACTTCATGAATGGTAACACACAGATAGATGCATGGCACGTACGTGATCAACTTCCAGGCTTCACTGAAGAATTACAGCTAATAAACTCTTGATCGATCAATGCATGTATATATAATCAGTCCGTCGTCGAATTCGTGAGAAGGGGGGGGGGGGGGGGAATGTGTGCGGAGTGTAGTATGAGCAAATGGAGTAGTATCGAGATTCAGAGGCGGTCTGTAGTGCGGAGAAACTGCCATAAAATGACCACGCTCCCGATAGTGGAGCTACGCCCTAATCGGCCCTATTTGTCTTCAGCCCGGGGCCCCGCGATTTGTCCCTCCATCTCGAGTCGTCGGCGATCCTGGTCGAATTTATCATTCTCCATGTGAGCGTCTGCTGACATTGACTGGTTATCAGTCACCCTGATGGGTTGGGCGTTCCTCTCTTTCCTTCTGGATTATACTTGTCATCCTCCGGACATCAAGGACATCTGCTAGAATCTTGCGCTTGCCAAATAGGCATACTATTTCTCTTTAGCCTATCTGCGTTCCTGTCCTCGCTTGGATTAGGCTTGTGCTAGGAACACATCTGATCCGGAGTATATACAGTATATACATACATACATACATGCATTAGGTACATCTATATATACATGGCGCCCTGGACCGTGGGCGTTGATCAGGGCCTTGGTGCAGTAGGGACAAGTTGAAGACCGCCCGAGCTGCCCTCTGCTGTATTCCCCTTGCCTCAAGATCCCTGCCATTCCGGGCTGAACAGGGTGTGTGTGTGCGTGTGAAGCTCGTTTCCAACAAGGATGGAGGGCCAATTCGCACAGCAAGCAAACGAGAATGAATCAATATGAAAGATAAAGAGAGCGTCATTTTTCTTTTCTTTTCTTTTTGGGATCTCATCCCACGCCCCATCGAAAAAAGGAGAACTGACAGACAGCGAACTAGAACCAGGAGCGATGCGCTCCTGGCCGAGGCGGAGCGGAAGAAGAAGACCGGGACGCAAGATGACCGCAGCGACAGTGACAGTACGTCCTGAGAGCTGGGCGGGGGACACGCCCACCGAGACACGGACACCACTCTCCATGGATTCATTGCCTCGGCGCTGGTTTGCCCTGCGTATGTTGTCATCTCCCCTGCAATATGCGGGAAATTATTATATTGGGGCTTATCTATGTGCTGACATTTGTGTTTCTTTTCTCCAGCGGCCCCGAGCCGCAACAAATCATACGCGGCTGCCGCGTCGTCATTGACTGTGTGGTGGACCGATCCGCCACCGCTGTTCCTTTCTCCCCGACTACGTCAGCGGCGCCTGGGAGACAGTTGTATACATAAATTGGTTCAGTTAAGAGCAAGGAGTTATGTATGGGGTGAGTTGAATCCCGGGGCTATGAATCAGCTCGATTGAGGGGGGGGGGAAATGGCAATTTTCTCATTTCGTATGTCTGTTGTGGGTGTTTCTGAACTGCATCGACTCCGCCGTTATAGTAGGATTACTATGCTTATCTTATCAGCAAGCGGCGGGGTTGCTCGGCTTCTTCTGGTGGGGTTTATCTATCTATCAACCAAACCCCTGGCTCGCCGGTCCGGGATCGGGCTCGGGATCTGCTGGTTGGTTAACGAAAATGCCCAGAGCTCAAGATCCCGATGTCTTTCTTTTCCACCTGCATGTGCTGTACAGTACTTTTATACTATACTATATCTCTTCTCTCTTTCTCTCTGCAATATTGATATAAATCATTCAAGTGAAAAACCCCAGAATACCCATTTCAATCACATTATACTAGTTTCGCTTCCCGCCCACCATGTCCACCAGATTCCAAAAAGCCCTGCACCTCATCGACGCCGCACACTCGGAAGACCCCAACCTCATCGCCACCGCCGACGGGACGCAGATCCCCTACGAACTGCACTACGCCAACAAGATGACCGGGTACCTGTTCCAGCTCGACCCCTCCCCGTCCGAGACCCTCCAACTCGCCATCCGCGCGCAGCACCTCCGCCGGTGGGAAATCCCGCGCTCGTCCTACCCCATGACGAAGGCCGGGTACTTCGCGTGGCGCAACCGCCTCCGGGACCGGCAGGCGGAGCTCGCGGAGAAGATGTGTCTCGAGAGCGGGTACGGTGCGGAGGAGGCGGGGAGGGTGGCGGCGCTGGTGCGCAAGGAGAATCTGAAGCAGGGCGATGACGCGGAGGCGCAGACGCTGGAGGACGTGGCGTGTCTCGTGTTTCTGGATGATCAGTTTGAGGAGTTTGAGAGGGAGAAGGGGTACGAGGAGGAGAAGATCGTCGGGATTCTGAGGAAGACGTGGGCGAAGATGTCGCAGCGGGGGAGGGAGTTGGCGCTGCGGATTGAGATGTCGGAGAGGGCGAGGGGGTTGGTTGAGAAGGCGCTGGCTTCTTCGTGATCCGCATGGCCAGACATGGTCGAATGGCTTGGTCGAATTAACATGAAAATGAACCGTGGAAACCTGGAAACGAAACTACGCAGGTCCCAGGGGAGATAAAAGAGATGGACTCGATCCGAGTCGAGTTTTTTTTCCCGTTCCCAATTCTATTAACCTGAAAGCTCAAACAAAGTCTACACCATGGATATCATGCAAAGAAAGAAACCCCGCAACCCAGAACAGAACAGACATCACTGGCATCATTGAAACCGACAAACTCCGAAAAAACTCAAACTCACTTTCCGCCCGAACTATCAATCAACCGAACAAGACCGATGGCAGCGGCCGCCGCGACGCCGCCCACAAAACACATCTGCACGCCGCCCTTGATGCCGGCGACGATGTTGTCGCGCCCGCGCCAGCCGCGGACGATGCAGGTCTTGATGTACCCAAACACCAGCAGCGTCACCGCCATGACGCCCGTGCTCCAGTAGAACGCCGTCAGGACCTGCCTGGCGCAGAAGTACGGGATGAGCGGGATGAAGCCGCCGACGAAGTACCCGATCGCGAGCGTCACGGCGGAGACGTAGGCCTGCTTGTAGTCGGGCTCGGACTCCCTGCGGTGGAAGGCGACGAGGAACTGGAGCAGCCGGTCCGGGTGCTCGTGGAGCGAGGCGTTCAGCTCGGCGATGGCCTCCTCCGAGATGCCGTATGCGGTGAACGTCTCGCGCACGATGGCGCTCGTCTCGGCGGGCGACGTCTCGATCAGCTCCTTGGTTTCCCGCACGGTTGCCTCGTACGACTCTCTGCCGTTGGAAGACCAGTCAGCAACAAACAGGATACAGGATTTCCGTCGCGGATGGTTTCTACTAACGATTCGCTCCTCGCGCCAGTATATCCGCCCAACCCCATGGAGATCGCGCCCGCCGCCAGCTCCGCCAGGCCGCCGAGGACCACGACTTTCGTGTCCCCGAGGGCGGACAGGCCTGCGCTGAGCGCGAAAGGGACGGTCAGGCCGTCCGAGAGCCCGAGGATAGCGTCCGCTATGATGCGGGGGTTGATCTTCGGTCTCGAATTGCTGGTCGAGCTCGCAGACACGTCCGACGGGGCCGTCGGGAAGGTGCTGTACGACAGGCCATTATCCTGAGCTTCGATATCGTCTCCGCGGATGAGTCTCCCTCTGGAGGTGTTGACGTCCTCTCCTCCGTCGATCTGAGAAAGCAGAGGTTGCCCTGCTTGGATCGTCAGCACGTCCGTTTCTTCCACTGTCGTCTTCCGCGCTCAATGGAGGGTATGGTATATACTCACTCAAGCCCTGGGACTCAGGAACCTTGAGTATCTGCTCGCCCGGGGAGGACCTCTGCCGGTTCCCGTTCCCCGGGAACAGCTTCTGCTTGATGAACAGGAGCGCCATATTTCCTTGACGGACTAATTGCTGAGGGCGTTCCTCGATTCAAGGAACTCGAGACGTCAGGTAATGGAGTGGCAACCGGGGTGGCATCCAGGTGGCCAGGACTACTATGTAATGGTACGCAAGTGGCCCGTCAACAAAGGACGTGAAGGAGAGAGAAACTAGGAGACGCCCCCAGACAGAAGAACAGACACAGACCAGACCGACCAAGGTCGACGCCCCATGGTCCTAGATATATGGACGGGGCCTCCTCATCCTTACATACCCGTCCAGCTCCCTCTCCCCATAGTAAAAATGCGATACTGTTCTGCAGCCCGTTCTTTGGTTTGTTCTTTCGCGGGTCACGCCTCCTGGCCGTCCTCCCGCCAATCAGGGCGCGGCCAAATGTCAGCGGCCCCGGACCCTATCCCGATTCGGCGAGGCGGCCCGTTCCTCCAGGTTTCCTGTCGGGTTTTGCCTGCCGCAGCGCATGGGCCGTCGATCGCACCGCTGACATTTACCCGCCGCGTGACTGGCTGGACGGGCGTTCTCCAAGGTTGGAACGCCTGCATCCGCAGATCGGCCTGACTCCGCCCGATCGTCTCACCGGGACTAGGTACCCAGGTTGGGTAGATAAAGCGGGATGTGGGGTTCGTCGCCATCAGCCTTGAGCGCGCAAGGCTGGGCTCGAGCAAAGCTGCCGTCCAAACACCGCTGAGGTATTACTACACAGACGTGCTCTATGGAGCGCTGCTGCAGACGTCTCTCCCGCTTCCAATGCCTGGTCAGCGGCGTACGCCGCGCGTACCGCGCGGGCCAGTCCCGCTGTCCTCCGCTCGCATGGAGTCGGAGTCGGAGTCGGAGTCCGAGATATGTCTGGACTTCGGCTTTTCAGTCTTCGTGCGACGGTGCGAGTCGCACCTCAGGTCGAGGCTGATGAATCTGCAGAGGCCCTACCGTCGTTGGAGCATTAACGATACCTCTGCGGCGGTTCGTCGGTGCGGTTGGTTATCCCATAATAAAGCAAGAGATTGCTAGAGGACGGTGCTACCTCTGATCATTTCAAAGATGATAGGTCACTTGTGTATGTACTGTACGAGACGCGGCACGGAGAACTTGGTTTTGGGTCAAGTCTTGCGTATGTCTGGCTCGTTTCGGTTCCGAGACAAGATACTGCGTAAGGAGCCTGTGCGTAGGGACGTCTGGGGTAATAGATACATGGAGAGACAGTATAGATAGACGATAGAACCCTCGAGGGCTTTCTCTGCACTAAGTCATAATAATGAAGCAAGCCGTGCTGGAGCACGACTGCGTCTGTATCCCAGAAACTTCAACCATATCTGGCAGTCGACTTGTGTACTACCTACCTAACCTGACGTACGGAGCAGATGGTATACAAACCCACTCCTTATCCTTTCAGCTAACCACCGGGAAGGGAGAGAGCGAGAGAGAGAGAGAACAAGCATCTCTTTCTCTTCCCGCAGACATAGATACATCTACAGTACATGACGACAGACCTCACCCCCGCACCGTCTCACTCACATCCCCCAACACCACGATCCCCAACCTGCCCCGGTCCAGAAACCGCTCCTCATCCTCCGCCAGCAGCCGCGCGGCCTCGGGCTCGCGCGCCTTGGCCACGAACCGCTGCCATCCGGCCTTGTTGTCGAACGTCAGCTCCGCCACGGCGTCGAAGAGAAAGTCCTCCTGCCGGCCCCAGAGCACGCGGGCCGGGAACTTGGCATTATCATTATTCTTACTGTTGTTGTCAGTGTTGCCCTCTGCTGTTTCGGTCTCGGGTTCGGTTTCGACGGGGTCACGGGCGATGTACCACCGCTTGTGCGAGCGGGGAAAATCCGGCCCCGCGAGGCGCTGGACGAGCGGCACGTGGGATGTCTCGTAGAGCTGCTTGAACTCGGCGGGGGTGAGGCCCGGTTTGCGGTAGACGAGGACGAGGACTCTGAAGGGCATGTTTATGCTGGCTCTGCTCTTGATGCTGAGCGGGGCGGGTTTCGGTTCGGGTTCTTTTGTTTCTTCCCTTCGTCTGGAGGGGAGGTCGGTTGGTTAAGTGACAGGTGTGCGATAGGTGTACAGTAGGTTTTGATGGTGATGATGGTAGATACTACTTACCTACCTAATAGTAAAGAAGGTAGCAGAAGTGGCTACTACATCGACTTCCAAGGAAGGGACTCGAGATTCAGAATAATGGCAATGACAGATACGTAAGCTCTTACCTAGCTAGTACTTATGTCTCTCTCTCTCTTTGTCTCTACATTATTCAGCACCATCAGGCATCACGGGACATGGGATGGGACGCCTAATTTGATCTCCCAACAAGAGAATTCTATTGAATCTCAGGCTTTCCTTCCAATGCAGGACGCCTAATAATTAATAATCCTCCCAGTCTTACACAGTGGTTAGCTGTTATTGTTAGCCTGCGGCCCCGCGCACGTCACCGGCGCGAATCCTGCGTCATCTCTAGCTTACTTAGGAAAGTACACGTACATTATGTACATAATCTCATCCCACCATTAAAATAATAGTAAGCCCTTTGAAGCGCCGTCATGATCCGGCTTAGGCGTAGGGACCAACCGGCGTTCAGAGTTGTCTGCTAAGCTTTTTTGGCCCCTACCAAGGCCCGCGGCTAGTTGTCTAATAGAGGAAGAAGTGAAAGGGTTTAGGAGAGACGTCACGTCATGAAGTAAAGGCGAGGGGCTGTTTGAAGTAGGTGGCAGGTATTTAGATGAGGGGCTATCAGGTATTCCATAGAGGTAGAGGTAGAGCTGGAGGTCGAGGCCTATTAAGTAGGCAAGGTTGTGAGTAAAGGTCCTCAAGCAGTGCTGGCTTTAGCTCGTCCCTGTTTGCCTCTCATCGGTGTGGCTGGTTAGGCGGAAGTTGTGTCAAACGATTGACACTAAGATCGGGCAAATGGATATCCAGTGCATCTCTGTGTAATGTGCAGATAGATTAAGATAGAAGGGAATATGAATAGTATTTGACTATCAAATTAAAAGCAGAAAGGCCCGTTTGGGTAAAGAATATACCGAAATATACAGACATGAATATCACTATGCTGTTTCCAATTTCCAACCCTTAGAAACCAAACCCAACCCAGGTATGTCTTCCCCGCGGGATTAAAGAAGGATCAATTCACAGAGCGATCGCAAGACCCAGGATACCCGCGGCACCAGCCAGGCTGGCGGCAATCGCGCCAGTAGGAGCCGCGGCACCGCCAGTCGAAGTTGCGCCCTGGGAGCCGGTGGTCGAGGCCGTAGCCTGAGCGCCGGACGAGCCAGTGGGAGTCGCGCTGGCGGCGTATGCGGTCGAGATGTAGGACTTCACGTCAGGAGGCAGGCTCTGGATCCAGCCGGGGGTCGAGCCAGCCTGAATCTCGCTGATGAGCGACGCGCGGGCGGACGGGTCGCCGAGCTGGCCAAGCACGGAGGTCGGGACGGCGGTCTCCAGGACGGAGAGGATGGACGGTGGGGGGATGTTCATGGCGGGGATGGAAACGGAAATGGAAATGCCCGTAGGACTGTAGAGTTGATCGAATCTGTTAGTCGAGTTACACGGCATACGCATGGTATAAAGGGGATTCTAGGTCAGTATGGATGTGCATGGACATACAGAGTCGTAGTGTCATCTCTCTTCTCGAACTGCTCTGGCACCGCAAGAGCGGTGGCGGACAGAAGAAGGAGTGCGAGGGACTTGAACTGCATCTTGAGAGCAATAATTATACGCGAGTGAATAGGTGCTTTCGAAAGAACTGCGCGATTCGAGCTGGGTAGAGAAGAGCGTGGATGTAGCACGATAGTGTGCACGATGCGGTCTGATAGAGGGAACACCAGACGAGTCTTTCAATAATACAGGGAAAGGCGACTGTTAAAAATAATCGCCCAGGAGGAGGCAGCGGCGATCTCTCCACCCGCCCTGAGAAGCTCTTGTCATGATCCGCTCAACCCACTGTCTAGTCTCCCCTTCAGGGGTACGATCGGACCCATCATCACCAGGCGCGGTAATCTGTTCGGTACGGCTTGTTTCAGCGCAGATCGTCCAGACAAATCACACCGGAGGCCTTGGAGCATGTTTCCATATCGGGTGAGGATGTGGGGAGAACCGACAGAGCAGACTCAGCAGAACTGGCCGAGCGTGGCCCTGCTGGCGACGTCACGACGAGAGTTCCAACGGCGCCATGGCTCCTATCGCGCGAGATTGTTGGACCCAGACGCACCCGAAACTAGAAGTTCTCCATACTGGGGTGGCGTGGCTTCCGCTCCCTTCTTTGCGCTGGACCTAAGGGGGACAGCTCTGCATTCTGCGAAGGAGTTTTGTTAGTTAAATGAACTCTTGCACTTGGGGAGATCTCTTACCTCTTTCTGTGGCCCTCTGGACAGTGCTCAGCCGCTGATCTCTGCACGACTAGGACTATTTAATGATGAGCCATGACCAGTGCCCTATGGTCGTGGTCCCGAAAGCGCTCTCTGATTGGACGAGCAGACGACACGAGAGGGATCGAGGAACGAGCTCGACGACCCAGGGAAGCAAGAGTCAAGACCGGACACGAGGAGGTGCTGGAGAGATGAAGGATGCTCTGCTCTTTGACTGCCTAAGTCCTCAAGAGTCTGCGAAGTTGCGAAGAAACGCCGAGCACTCCTCGGACGAGCTGCAGGCTTGGCGGCCTGGGCAACCCCACGCTTTCCTTGGACTAGTACTGTCCCTGTCAACACGGGAGCGATCTCGACGCGCGGACTGCAATCTGTCTCCGTGAAACGAGTAAGCATCTCGAATTTGCAGCTGCAGGGCACGGTTCTGTCACTGCGCTCAGCACGACGGCTTGTGAGGAGTGGTTACAATAAGGTATTGAGGCTGCATTACGCGCGGAGTAGCCTCCTAAAGACTGTAATGCTCCAGCTAGAAGAGCCTACGTAAGATCTCTGCTATTCTACGTCGTAAATCATATTCTAGTACTTAGACGGACAACTAGAAATGCATCATATCTGCTGACATGAAAGACTAGAATAAATTCATAACCGTATGAATAACTTGTAGTACGAAACAAGGCAAGACAACTCGTCTCGTAGACGCACCGACAGCTTGATTTCATTCGTCATCGCCATCATCCATTTCCCATAGTAGATGCAATGCAATATGTATCCGTATTCTGTATTAAATTCCTAAGACCCATATCTCGTTCGACTCATGAAACGATATCCATCATCCCAGTTATCCCTTAACGTGTCGCAGAGGGCACGCATCACGCGCCTCCCTCCCTCTTCGCGTATTCCTCCTCGATCCGTTCCTGGTACATTCTCTCTGCGTCCTCCTTGCTTATCTGGACGTTCGTCTCCGCGTTCTCGAGGAGATCCCCATTTTCAGCGGCGCTGTATCCCGGCGCTGAAACCGTGCCGCCGCTGCCAGCGCCGGGGAGTCGAGCGTGGCCGTCGCTCGGTCGGGTGGCGAGGGCCTCTGCGGACGCCGCTCCAGCGCTGCCAATATCTCGGACGCCGCCTGCTTCAGTAGGTTGTCCGTATAGCTCTCGCTGTTTCTCGTCCTTGTTGGGGAAAGCTGGCATAGGAACAGGCATTTTGTAGGGTTTCTTGGACTGGAGGGTGAAGGACGGTTGGTTTGCTGTCGGTTTATCTCGCTTCCTACAGCGCGTATTTGCGAGATGTTGAAGGAATAAGACAGGTAATTGTAGATAAGGATTAGAGGATCGATACTGCTCGTGGATGGAGCGCGGTCCTTTTGTAAAGGACCTTGGTACGAATGAGTTTTATATGGGAGCCTCGAATGGCGATAGCTGTGGCGATTGCGACGTCATACGGTACTGGTTTGAGCATCGCAAGCTGCACTGCCACAGCGGAGCAGTTCAGATACGCCTAAGCAACTAAAATGTGGCTATTGCTGTTCGCTGCCTGCTGCTACGAGTCCCTTTAAGCTAGAGCCGTAGGACAGTCTTCTCCGAGGTTTCATTTCTCGCTCGAAATCTAGCACAGTGCACTTTTCTACAGAACAGACAGTAGAGTTGTAAAATTAGATGCGATAGAACCCTACAGCTAAGATGTAGAGCGTTCAGAATAGCGTACAAAGCGATAGAAACGGAGCTAGATACACATGATCCGTTAGAGATTCCCATACCCTTCTTCTCCAACCCCCAGCCACTGGCCGGAAAATTGATGAAAAAGGAAAGGTTACTCGCAAGGAGTAAAGGTGCCAAAGAATACGCCTGTCAATGACCCGAAGGCCGTTGAACGGAGTGTTCCGCCGCGCTGTGCAATGCAGGGACCACTCCGTGGTGGACCGCCTTCTTGATCGCGGCCACCCAAACAAGGTAAGTATGAGGAAAGAAAAGAAGAGAAATTCCAAGAGAAGGGCGAGGGGGAGCAGATATTTATGCCTTTGGGTGGGTCCGGCAAAAGACGCTAGACTAAGCGAGACCCTGGATTTGGTTGGTGATTCGCCAGGCCTCACTGGCGAGCAGGTCCGTGCGCGAGGGAATGAGGGAGGGCAAAGCGCCCTGTTCATTCACGTGCTCGGGCACCATTCACGTGAGGATACTGGACAAAAGGCCCAAGAACCACGTGCATTAACTGGGCACGTGAATTACGTTGTGTCCGTCCTATACCATCCGGCTATATCTGGGGATCGGTGGTTTACTAGGATTCAGGTAGGCATTAGATACATATTATTTAGACGTCAGATAGCTGTTAAAAAAGCTTTAAGACTTGTAAAAGGTGGCATTTTGCAAGGCGCTTTGTGCATTCACGAGATGGCTGTAATTCACGTGATGCATGGAGATGAAAGTACCACGTGAATTCACCGGCACGTGCATTCCCTAGACACCCCCCATCTAGCATATATATCCCCCACCAGATGCCCTCCATTTCCTCTTTTCTTCATACAACAGACACCTTTCTCTCCTACAAACCTGGATGTACTACTTGTATATTAGTCATAGTTTTAAGATATCTTACTATAAGGGGTGCCATAGTTTGATAAATCTACTCGATATACTTTAAAAAAGGGGGACCACTTTTCCAGTACCATTGTATATCTCCTACACCATAATGCCAACGATCTTCTACGATCAGGATTACTGCTGCCAGTGAAGGAGAAGTTTCTGGGATGTACATCCATAAGATGGCACAATGTTTTGATCCTCCAGGCAAGTTGGAGATGCACATCAAGAAGATGGTCCCATGTTTCTACGATACACTTTTTTATTTAGAAAAGCTGTTCCTTCCTCGATAGATATTTGATGACCATGTGCATATGTGCAGTGTCTACAGGCCTCAATTCATGTTGTCACAGGCCCCGGCCAAGCTGCAAGATCGAGCCTCTTATTTATTCAACCCAATCTATCCGTCGGGGCTTACAGTCTCCCCATGATTGATAAACGCCCAGGAAGCCTTGGCACTAAGATAGCGATGGAGATCTCCCAAGGAGGGATCTGAGTTATATTCCCCTAGGGAGGATTGGAAATCCACGCTCGTTTCATCGTTGAAGATTGTGCTTTCCCTTCTTATGTTTTGCAAGACAGATGCTGAAGATATTAATAGCAAACGGAATGAAAGCATGAGAACTTTTTAAATTTGAACGATGTCCACAAACTTGACGTTCTCTTCCGTTTGATGTCTGTTCCTTTGTGCAGCGCCCCTCCTTCTGTTAAGGCTACCCACATCCCCGTCGATATGGAACCGCGATCGACACGGAGCTGCATATTGTCCTGGGCTCCTCGGGCAGCCCATAGCTATTTGTTCGCCCTCGAGCAACTTTTGTGTCTGGTCCCTTGCTTTGCTTTGTCCATCGAAGCTTCTCTTTATAATCTTGTATCAATATTGGAAAAACGAAGCCCCCAATTGTCAAAGACAGTTATGAACGATCTCGAGGGAAGACTACTGCAACGGCAGCAGTCCGGCTGCCTTCAGAGTTACTAGGTTGTGTTTGTGGAGGGCTCCGCTCTGCCAATCGGAACTTCCTTTCATGAGCTTTGAATAGTCGTGCCTCTAAGTACTTACTAGGTGGTATATGTCAGGATTTGACGACTTTCACCCTTTTTGGCCACTTGCTCTTTTGGTTTGATTGACTGGTTTACTCGATCTGTGACGTTTTGGATGATTGACGAGATTATGAGAATGACATTTAGACATTTTTGACCAATTTATGCAATTTGACATCCACCATTTGGCTTTGTGACCTGATATTACCCCATTCCCGAATATACGGATTTGTTTTTTGTTCCGGGGCTCCTCGGGCAGCCCCCAACTCTTGGTCTGTTTGAAAAAATGTGCACTCGATTCGTGCAGAATTAAGGACATCGTGGTTCAGCGTTGCGGTTTTATTGCTTAAATTTATATTACATTACAAGATGTTGGTTGAGGGCGCTGTCTGATAGCCTTCTAGTGACATCCCAACTTCCGGCCAGAGCTGGCTATGGTTGCTCGATTCTATTAGGTATCTTATATATATAACCTACTCCTCAACTTCTTCTTTCCATTGACACACCTAGCGAGAGCGTCGTCGATCCGATCGATTTACAATAGACCCGTTCGCCGTTAAAAATGATTGATGCCTGGGTGGCATTCTGCGGCTTCTCCATGTTAACGTTGTATGTATGCATCGCATCTCATTCCGCATATAGACCACCGGCGAGAAATCTCCTGCAATCCCCCCATCGCCGGTTCCTGAGTGGCTCCGCCAAGAAGTAGGGCCTAATAAGAGCTTCGACGATTCGACAGGATCGATCGTTCGTTCGAATATTGCTATCGCGATATGACGTTGATTCCGACCGGCGGCGGTACATTAGCTGGGCTCTTATTAAATTTTAACAATAATAACCCCTATGCGCCGGGGACAACATGTTCGAATCTTTCATTGTTATTTGGATGAACTACTTTTCCCGGCCGGACATCACCCAGAGATATACAAGCATGTCTCGGCTTATAAAAACTAGGCTCTCGCTTGTACAGATTTTTCCTTCGAATAAGGACGCGGCCGTTGCTACGCTTACTCTCCTACTCTTGTTCATATGAGTTCATCTTTTTCTTATTAAGACAGAACAAGTAGGACAGGACACCCAGATTGACTAGCCTCTACTCTAATCCTAAATCGAACGACCTGCTCGCCACGATGATGTATGACAGGGACAGAAAACATTTCCATCGGAGAAGGTGTGAATCGCTTCGAATTCCCAAAACATCGTCGCAGCGATTCAGATCTAGAGTTTTAGCATTCCGTAGGTCAGTGTCCGAGATTGATAAGCAATATAAAACAGTGGTCCTGATAGAAAATGTCTCTTTCCCCCGCCGGCCTGAGGCCGTTCACCCAGTGCGATCTTCTCATGGACTCCCCAGGACATATGCAGTCCTGGGGAGGGATCACGAGCTTCGAGCTCGTTTTGAGAAAGCGCAAGATTCAACGGACTCAGGGCAATTGTCAACTGAGACGGACCTGCGACGAAGATGATCTTTCTATTCTACACGTCGTCGAATAATCAAAGACCTTTGAAATAATCGCACGATACTGTTCGAAAGACTGCCAGAAGGTACTGGCATCACCATAAACATGTGGAGAGAAAACCTTTGCTGATATCGCCAGCATATTTTATAATACTAAGCAGAGATTAAGTGTGTAGTCCCTGTTGAGTCCGGGGATGCCGAGCTCCTTGCGATTTCCGCGACGCTAGATCTCGCAATGAAAAGAAGCACCTTCCAGAAACAACTAGTCATGTTTTCGGAGTCCCAGGAGGCATTATATCTCTGTACATATTGATGACAGAGAGGGTCCACTGATATCCCCCGAACTTATAGAGAAAAAGCTGCTGAGCTTAGTTCTTGAGATTCGTTATGCCATGGCTTGACTCGCAGCAAAATTGGTGAACATGATGGTTTCCTGCTTTGCCTGTCGCGACGCAACTTCTGCTGGCATTGCCAGCAATCATTGTGCTTGGTTTGTTGAAGAACATTTAGAAAGCTATGAACTATCAGGCCTCTGCTAAAATTGCCAGAATACGCTGCATTTGTTGAAAAGAAAAGCAGACATGTCACCGGCACTCATTGTGCTGCATTGGTGAAAAGAATAGGAGTACAGTCGTAAGTTTCATCTTCTCTATCTATGTGTAACCTTTCACAAACTCCAGTCCATCGTCGCATCTTGGCATAGATGTTGGAATCATGCACGATTTATAGGGCTCGCCGTTTTCCTTCTTAGCTGCCAGTTCGTTCAGACATTATTTTATAAAATGAGAACGCTCGTACTGGCTAGTCTTAAAGGACAACTTCATTCTCGGGACAGCAATTCCAAAGATCACAGACCACTTTGGCTCGCTAGACAATGTCGGATGGTATGATATGTTGCCCAGTTTCTCTTCTTCTGCATATTTAATGTTCCTGCAATGTCCATATTGACTGATTGCTTGTCCAATATCTATAGGGAGTGCGTCCCTGCTCGCTCTTCGCGCTTTACAGCTTCTAGAGGCGAAAGAAGCCACAATATCATTACCCAGACCAGGTGCCAGGGGACACCTCGACATAAAAACCGTCTGCGAGCAGTCATCATAGAAGTCGAGCGCATGACGGACCATTGTGCTTCTAGTCAGCCATTGATCAGTTGCTCAGGTCCTGTTGAGCTACTCTCGCAGAGGCAATATATATTTCTTCCAACGCTCACCCCCCAGGGCTTCAATTGAAACACGATGAAATCGCCGGCCTGGATGTGCCTCTAGACGTTCTTTAAGTTGGTGCCAAAACCATACAGCATTTATTTCAAGACAATCCGTAGCAGATTAATATTATATTTTCTGTTTCTTAGATCGAAGATCTATTCGATACGGATAAATTCCTCTTATTTCGCAAGAACAAGCTGGGTTCGAAAATTGTATGAGCCTTCGACAAATAACCCTCTTGCCCATGGAAAAATGGGCCTGTTAATGGGTGCCTGGGGAAATGGTCGCCGATTGCCAAAGGGCTATTCCTTCCCCGCACCACTGTCATCTTCCTCGAAATGGAGTTGAACGAAGACTGATACCCATCCATACAGGTTAAATGTTGGCGAAAAGACCATCTTTTATCTAAGAGCTTGCAAAAAAGATGAACCAGTGCTGGGCTCAAAACAGATACCTCCCTAGAGATCTGGAAATCAGTGTGTCATTGCAGCAAAACAGATCCTTTTTGAAGGCTAACTGCAGAATAGGGTGCTATCTTGTCTGCCTTCCCTTCAATGTCAGACTTAGAATTTATAGGGAGGTATTTCTACACGATTTCAGTCGGCAAGAATTTGAGAAGCCAATCAGAACAGAGAGAAACCAGTTTGCGATTCTTCGCACATGTCGGTTAATTTACCACGAGGCCCAGATCGCATTCTCCCGTGCGGTGAGTTATCGAACGCTCGTATTTAACGAATACGGAAATTCTTTAATTTGACTTCTTCGACGCCCGCCAGGAGGATTATGTTGTTGCCAAGCAAATAGGGGTTCCTTCAACTTATATGCTTCAGTGTGTGGACGCTGCAGAAAACGGGGCTCTGAACCCGTTAAGCCCATAATTCTGGGGAAAAAAAAGAACAGGCAGAAGCCATTTAAGGAGAAATTGCGAGATCTAGTGGTGGTTCCCTGCTGTCCGACAAGCACAAGAACAAAACTGTGCTGGGAAAAGTATTAGAAAGTTTGATAGAAATGTCAATTTTTACCATGAAGACAGAGGAATGAGAGCACTTCATTTGTATAAAAAACCAAAATGGAACAGAACGTCAAGTGGCAGATTGCGTGTGTTAACTATATCTATAGTCCCTTTTTTACACACAGGTCGACGACCTGACTTGATCAGATCTCTCAGATGCGAACCGCAAGGTACTGTGTATCACATACAATTGTGTTCAAAGAAAAAGAGCTTTGTTCTGGCGATATCCTCACACTTCGCACTCACGACCCGAAAACGAGCTCGTTACCAGGCACTCGGCTGGTACATGAATCGGGCTGTTCTGGATTAATATACATACTTTTTTCTCAGATACACTGGAGCACGAGGTTAATGATGGCAAAAAAGACGTCTCGGTCTGCCTCAGCTGTTTCCAAAGGTGTGGATGCTCCGGAAGATGGAGTGGCGAAGCTACTTATTAAGCCATGCTTATAACAAAAGGAGAACAACAGGCAAAGGTCTTTCAAGGAGAACTTGCAGGACCTAGTGTCTTTTTCAGATAAGAACAGGGATCAAAACACGCTGACAAAAATAGAAGGTGTGGAAGAAGGTTTGGAAAGACAAAAGGGTACTTTATAAACACCATGGGACAGAACATCATTAAATAATCGATTGGGCGGTAGCTAAGTTACTTCCTTTTTGCTTTTATACCTTATAGTCCTTTATATACAGGACGACAATTTAATTCGATCAAAAGTGATCTGAACCGCAAGGTACACTACCAGGTACCTGCATACTCGGCTGGTATACCAATCAGCTATTCTGGATTATATACACACTTTCAACCATTCAAGCTCCGGATAATCCAGAAGACAGATATCCTGAACCAGCTAACGACAAAAAAGCAAAAAAAAGGAAAACAGACGAACATCTTTGAAGAAGAAATTCTAGGACTTGGTGTCCTCGTCAGATAAGAACGAGAACAAAAAGTCTGCCCCAAAAATAGGAATCTTTGCAAGGAGGATTGAAGAGAGACAGAGACTGTCGTATTTTTCAATTCTTTCTATTATAAAAAACAAAAATCGGACAGAACATGGAATGACTGAATCGATTGGGTGCTTGCTGAGTTTCTAAACAACTTCCTTTTTTACTTTACGGCCTTATATACAGTCCTTTATTATAAAGAGGACGACGACGGCGACCGCCCCCTCGAACGGATTGCGAATCGCAAGTCTCCTGCCCAGATACCGCCTGGCTCGTCCTGGTAAAGATATCTGCATACCTGCCTTACCTAACGAAGCCCAACAAACCTGTCTCGTCGACCTAACCCCCGTTTATCTACTTAGTCTATTAGGAACCGGCCCAGCATGGGACGATGAAATGCAGTTCATCAAGCAGAGGCAGTTTTATTTAAAAAATCATGCCCCACTGCAGGAACAAGCTAAACGAAAGGTTGGATGGTGGGGAGAGCAAAGCTTGAAGAAAAAAAATCAAGTGACATACAGACGGACGGGAACAGGGTGCACAGGGTGCACTACTTAAGTGTGCACCACTCAAGAGTCCTTTGCCTTCTTGAAAAAAGTGTGTGTGTGTCCTTCTTGTTCCATTTCATCTCATATTGAACTTCGTATCAAAGAGTTTTTTTCTCGACATGTCGGCAGCCCTGCCGTGATCGAGATAACAGTGACAAGAGGAAGAAGAGGCTGTAGTTAAAGCATCAGTTACTTATTATAATTTATTCTCTAACATGAGAGCTGTCTGGGCTGGATGGGCAAAATGCATATATCCACATTATATATACGAAGTCCAATTGATTAATTATGAGAAACAATCTTCTCTTTATTATTTATAAGATCTAGCTCCCATCATATAACGTGCACGTTCCCGCTACCTAACTCGACCACCCCGTCGGGTCGGTTCGAGTCTCTTCTCTTCTTCATCCGTTAGTTAAGTTGGTTAGCATCGGAGAAAAATCCTCTAGGCTTAATTGACAGTCGACAGCCATCTGACTCTTTTTTTGACTCTTTTTTTTTCTTTTTTTTTTCTTTGGGGGCTGTTCCGTGTCGCTTGAGATGCGGATTATGGGCTGTCCGAGCAGCCTGAGCTATCTGACCGAACGAACATTGTCATTGTTACACGGCATGAGAAAGATGGCATCCATTATTTGACTAGTCAGTCGCTCCTGCGTACTGCCTTTCGGGCGGATTTTTTGGACTGATGAAAAAGCGATGCACCTCTCCCTGAGCACAAGACGACGGTCAGCTTCAGCTTCAAACCGCATTTCTCCTCCTAAGACATCGTCGCTACCCGCGTCCTGCTCATCCGAGGTCAAGGTCATCTGCTCACACACACACACACACACACACACACACACATACACACAAAAAAAAGCTTCTGCAAGCACCTTGGTGACCGTCTTCACCGAGCAGGATTGATTTAAAATTGCCTTCCTTGCATGGATGAGGCATTGACTACTAAGGTACATACCCTGATATGTACTGTACATGTACAGTACCTGCCTATAAAGACCTTTACAGGACGAGGATGGGACATGGGACTCGAATAGATAAGATGAGAACAGTACAGTACATACACACATTAGGTACTGTACTTGGCAGGGAAAGAGTCACGAATCGTGGAAGTGTTTGGATTATATACTTAACATATGGTACATACATGTAACTCTTTGTTCATGGAATATCAAGTTTACGAAACAGGAGAGTTAACAGCACTCGCATTAATCTTTCAATCATAGTTTTCACCGCAGTCAGTTAGTTAGAAGGGAGGATCTTGCTTAGAACTCGGAGTTGGAAAAAATTCCAGAAAATTAATTACACGACTCTGACGAAATCTCAACCTCTGTCCCATTTCATCGTGCATTCTGTCATTTGCATTTTTGAATACGATGTATCTAGCTATCTAGCTGACCTAGATAACCCAGTCAATCCAAACATGTATTCATGTCATTAGAACTGGAAAATTCCACATGAAACGTAAACCGTATCCGTAAAGCGAAGAAAAAGATCCTCTTGACGCCGGATCGTATCGGAGAGGGGTGTACATTCCCAAACCATAAGACATCAATCCATCCGTGGGGGAACTAAAGACACCTGAACGGAGCCAGTGGAAAGGCAAAACTACATAAGCCAGCTAGATGAATCACTTAACCAGCGACGCCGTGCTCCCCATTGAGACTCAATTCGTGTAAGCTATTTTCCAAATGTCGGGTGTGATTACTGCCCAAGGCGGCCTTGCGGAGCTTGGCCTTCTTATTACCGGCCTTTTTGCTTGCTCCTGTTCCTTCGCCTCCTCCTGTAGGTGCCTCGCGAACCCATCTCGCGATGGCTGCTGCTCTGTCGGTGATGAGAGGATACTCCTTACCGTCCTCCTGGGCCCATCGTTTGGCGGCGGGGATCCCTTGGCCGGCGGCGAGTTCATCCTTCCTTTGCTCCTCCGCGTGATTCTCCTTAGCGCGCACAGCGGCACGGAAGGCTTTTTCGTCCTGGATCCGGTCATCTGAGAGCGCTTCCAGGATGGCTTCGTGTTTTTGTCGTTCCTGAGTCTGCTCTGGTTCTTCCCTTTTCTCTGCTCCGATGTAGCAAGGAAGAGGAGCTGGCGAACATAATGATTCCCACGACTGCTGCAGATTAATCCAGTTGTTCGTCCGGCGGAGGACCTCGATCCAGTCCGCTCGGGCAGGGGAGCGGGCGGCTAGGAATATGGGATAGCCGTCGCATACTCGAGCCAGGCGAGCGACCATGTGGGCGTGGCGAAGGAGTTCCTTCGGGGACGTCTGTATGAGAGCGTGACAAAGCAGGAGAGAGTGGAGGGCGTCAGTAAGGAGGGGATGATATGTGACAGCTTCGTGGGAGTCATGTTTCGCAAGCATTTCAGGGCTTAGATCGGCCGGCGAAGCTGGGGATGCCTTCTCGGCCGATGCTATCGCTTGTAATTCTGCAGGGTATGGAGGCAGATTTGCGGGAGGCGACGAAGAAAATAGAGCAGAAACTTCGTAGATTTCGACCGGGGGAAGAGGATGGTAAGAATCGTCCTCACAAGGAGCCCCATCCGTCCTTCGTTCGCGGCCGTCTTTCGCCACGAGCGCATCGGGTCCCTTCGACGCTGTGTCAGACTGACTCCGTTCGAAGCGAGGATTGGCTGGTGGGTGCGCAGTCCTATATCTAGTAAGACCGCCGGCGGCTGCGCTGACCTTCCGAAGGAACTCCTCTGTTACTTCGGAGGGTAACCCCGGCGTGTAGTCGAAGTGGGAGAGGAAGCTCATATAATCCCGAAGCGCCCGTTTCGCGTGCGTCTTGACAACTTTCCTCGCTTCCAGCCATCTGCGGTACGCCTCCTTTCCTGCTGGAGAGAGAGTGGGAGAGTTGCCATCCGCTTCCTTGAGATCGCCGGCAGATATCTGCTCGCGCTGCGAGACCTTTAGCGCATCCAGTGCGACATTGATATACTGGCAGGCGATCGTGAGATAGACGCCACCGCGATGGAACAAGAGCTGGGATTCCAGACTATCTGGTTGATCCTCCTCATCCACCTTCAGATCACGTCTGGGGTCTCTTGTCGACGTGCTTCGCTTTCGAGTCTCCTCTTCCGACTCCAGCCGCCCATTTCTATCTCTGTGTTGCGCTGAGTACAGCCGACAGATACTCAGAGCCTCTGTAAGATCTCTCACCGCTCCCACGTAGTCATCCTTGAATATCCGAGTCACCGCTCGCGTGCGCAAGGGAGCACCTTCGGTGGGCCTGCTTGCAATGACCTCATCCAGAGGTCGCAGACTTGTACACTGGACCAACGACCGGGACGGGATCTTCTCGTGGAAGAAATGGACGTATTTGGCATCGACGTCGTCCTCGTTGCGCTGTAGAACGAGCTTCGCGACCTCCTCCAGCGCGGACGCGGACTGCATCGTCGCGACGCTCGCCGCAATCTCATCCAGATGGTATGCGTGGGAGAGCTTCTGCGTAGCATGCTCCCTCATCCGATGCCTCCTCTCCCGGCTCAGCTTCGTGTTTCTCCCCGCCCCTCCAATCACCAGCCCGAGGGCTGCAGCGCTTCCTCCGCTCAGAAGCCCATTGTTCGCGTTCAGGGCGGTGGTGAGGGAAGAACAAGTGGTCCCGTTGGCAGCGCGGACGGCGAGATTGGTGGCTTCGTCAATCAGACGGCGTATCTTGACGAGATCAAAGAAGACGGCCGGATCGATGGGCCGCGGTCGAGGGGAGGCATAGTTGCTATATGCGAGACTCTCGAGAACTTCCGGAGGCAGCTGGAGCCAAGGGCCGTGGAAAGACGAAATGTAGCGCCAATGTCTAGTGAGAGGGCAATGTCAGCAGAGGAAGGGCGCTGGATATCCTGGCAGCACATGCGAGAAGGCATGGACCGATGCAGAGGAGCATACTTGTTGCGACAGATGATCAGTGCCGAAGTGGACGGCTCCGGGGTCCTGGCCTGGGAGCTCTTGGATGACGGCGCGGGCCTCGACGGCTGCAGGCTCGCAACGGGCGATGGCACGCTCGCAGGGGATCCCTGGCGGCCATCAGCAGCCTCTGTCTTTGCTGCAAGGCCATTCTGGGACTTGTTCTTCTTGGTCATGCTGCTCAGATGGCTCGTCGGACGTTATCCAGCGAGTTGAGTCCGTCCGGGGCCGCAGGTGATTTTCCGGCTCTATCTGAACACGGAGGGTCGCCCGCAAACCGCGGCAGAGGCATCGGAAGCTGCTGAATGACCAAACCCTACGAGAAATGGGATGGTATAACGGCGATGGACAATATTTATTTCTAGCATTACGGAGCCCGAGTCTATCGGGACAGTGAATGGTTTACTTAGATCCCGGGAAAACTACAGCCAGTGACAAGGGCCAGAAAAACAGCGACAACCCCACCTGTTTGTACCTTGCATGCAGCCACGCCCGTAACCCTGACCGACTGGACGAATGAATTCAGCAATCGCAGATGGATATTGGAAACAGAACTGAAGCCCAGTCACGATGAAAACTCCGCGAACGGATGCACCGCCAGACAAATGCGAAGAAAGTGGTATAAAAAATATCTACTCAGCGCTGAGAGCAAGGCACGCATCCACAGCCAGACCGACTCTGCAGAGTAACCTGATTAGCCCTGATTGCAACTATTCGGGGAACGAATACGTACCTGCCTCCCTTCATCCTCAGGACATCATCGATCACGTCCCGATCCAGGTTCGGGAACATGCCACATAGTATCCTGAGTTGTTGGTTAGCAGATTTCAAGGGGAGTCGTGGGCATCAACGTACTCTACTACATCATTATGTTCAGCGCGCTGTATCCTCCGCGCTTCCGCGGCTTCAGCGCTGGCCTGTCGAGCGGCAGCCTCCTGAGCATCAAGCGTCCTAGCTTGCTGCTGTTGTGCTGCTGCTCTTTGTCGCTCCGCTGACCTCCGTTCCTCGCTACTATGACATGGAGGTTGATACACACCTGGAGAGAGACGGGGCGGCGCAGCTGGCTGCACCGGTCGTTCTTGCGGCGAGCTCGGTTCATCAGAGAAGATCCTTCCGATGGTAGACAAGGGCTTTTGGATTGTACGCAGCAGCCCTGCGACAGGAGCATTATCCTCGTCGCTAGACTGTGAGGCGCCTCCTCTCTGAGAATACCGTTCCCCTTCGAGGGAACCGCGAGGCGTTGCTTCGGACCCGCTAGGGGCAGATTTGTCTGGCACGTTCGGCGGTAATTGCGCTGCGGCTTCTGCCTCTCTGTTGCGCTCAGCAATAGCTGATACTGCAGCCTCAACGTTTCGTTCGAACTCCTCGTCGCTGACTGTCAGGCTTGTTCGATCCAGCGTTTCGATGAACTGGATAGCCCCAGACTACGTATACGCATTAGATTCTGTGGTCTAGATCATATAAATGAGCGTCATGACATACCAACGAAGATAGATAGTAACCTGTCTCCCCACCTAGTTTCTCCGGGTTGCGGAACCGAAGGATGTACTGGACGTTGGAGACCAGGTTCTCGGGGTTGGCCTGCAGTACCACGTAGATCAAAAGCGGTACGAAGGAGTCGGCCGACGTATCAGCATTCTTCGAGTTCCTCAACAGACCTTTCACGTATCTAATCAGTCGTCGATGCCTGCAAGATATCCCAAGATTGATCAACTCACCAAAGATAACTTTGCAGCAATTCATTATGCAAATGACCTTGTCTCGAGGCGCCCGATACCCTTTGATCTTCAAGAGTTCTGCGACTAAAGTTAGAACAACAAATGCACTGACTGCCAGCAGACCTCCTCACCTTGTTGCGCGAGATTCAAAAATCGACGCCCTTGGGGACCGACAGGTGGTATATCAAGATGTTCCTCCCTTACCCAGCTGTAGATCCGGATCTTCTGGGCTAATATCTCATCACGCTCGACATCCTCCTGATGCTGACCGCGTCTCCATGGTCCCTGCTTCTCCAGTTCCCTCCGCTTGCCCCTACCCGCGCCTCCTGTGGGGGTAGGAGGCGGCGGTATGGCCGGAGAAAAGGTCTGAGAGTACAGTCTGTTCATTACAAGCTTCTCCATTCCCTCTTTGGCGTTATCAAACTCGGCCTCAGAGACATTCTTCCACACTTCGCATTGTGCCATCTTATTCGTAATGAATTCCAGGAAATCGCTGATGATCTTGACCTGCTCGTGGACCATCCATTGTCTCTTCCCAAACTCGTGAAGAAAAGATCGGAGAAACTTGGCGACAGGGTCCGCCGTGCGATGGCGCAGTTGCTCCAGAAAACGATGGAAGTCAAACGGCTGGTCAGGCTCCGGTTCAGGCGGCGGTGGCCCCTTGACGGAGCTGGGAGAACGTGGTGTCATAGGTCCTTCGTTCACAGGGGCCTTGCGCGGCGATGGTTTTGGAGGGACAAGTGGAGGAGGAAACCGCGGGGAACCCGCTTGCTGGACAGCACGCTGAACGTTATCTGCAGTTTTGATAGGCTCCAGGCTTGACTTTCGCGGTGGGAAGTGAGTCGGTCCACCAAGTAGCTGCTCCGCGAATTCCAGCCTGGGTGACATTATCTCCTCTTTTCCATTGTTTCTGTTATCATCCGAGAACTGTTCCATTATGCTCTGTATCTCTGCCTGCGAATCCTCGCCTTTCCCACCATCACGTGCGGCCACTTCTTTCTCGTCCAGCTCTCCATTTCTGGGAACGTCCGGCAGCTCTTTCTCGCTAAAGTCGGAGACAGATCTCGCAGGCGATTGCGGGCGCAGTGGGGTTTTAGGCGGCGGATCCAGATACGCATCGTCTTTCTTGGGGGGAGGAGGGGGAGGGACGTCGAGGCTGTTGTCAACGCGTAGCGGGCCCGGTTTCTGCGGCGAAAGCGATAGCTTTTCAACCTGCTCAGGAAGTGAGTCCTCCCGAGAATCTTTAGCGTTTGCAGAAGAATCCATGGTGGACGCAAATTCCATCATGCCAGACGAGTCCTTGGCAGTATCTTGCTGCTCTGTCTTGCCATGTGCTGTCCGATCGGCAACCTCTTGACTCTTGCGATGCTCATCACGTTCGGAGGAAGCATTATGTGTTGTCTCCAATGATTCACAACCAGCCCTGGAGGCTACTGCATGCTCTCTATTGCCGTCTGTCTCTTGAAATATCCCTGTATTCTTCCCGTGTCCTTCGGGAATCGAGGAAGATACGGGAATTTCCGAGGTAGACATCAGCTAAGCACAAGCATCCGACGTCCACGACAGAAGAAGTCAAGCTGGGGCGCAGGACATCCTGTAGATGGCCAGACGGTAGGCACTCCCGATTCGAGAAAGACAGGAGAGCAGAGCTCGGACGGATCGTCGACCAGGTCGGGAGCTTGGGATGCATGCGGGTCGGGCCCTTGGGACCCTTAGGGATCATCGTTCAGCCGAGATCCGCCACCGCGTGGGGCCAACGCCCCCGGGTCCACAGCACTATGTACTGTGCAGTACCTCTTGGTTCTTTGCCAGCTGGACTCGGTACACACTCGAGGTCGGACAACGCAGCGTCTCCCCGTCCCCTGTCCGGCCTCATGTGTGGCATCTTCTTCTCCCTGAGCTCGTCGGGGCCCGTGTTTCCCCACGTGGACACGGTTACTTGGCTGCGCAGCAGAGGCCCGGACAGCTTCCAGATCCACACCACTCGGCTGGACGGTCTGCAGCAAACTGTCGACCCCTCTGGCGAGCCAAAGTCCACTTCGCTTCATCTGACGTTCATTTCCACGGTGCTGGCCCTCAGGGGCGATCGTCTCCAGTCTCAGCCCCTCGTGGACGCTGACAGCAAATCCGTTCTCTGCTGGAACGGAGAAGCCTGGAAGATCGCCGGGGAACCCGTTCCTGGAAACGACACCGAACATATCTTCAATCTTTTCCTCGAGTCTGCAAGGACATCTGCAGTGAAGGAAGACCAGGAGTCTGCTCATTCTCATGAGCCTTCTGATGACTCAATCGGCAAACTGGCCAAGCTGATCAGTAGCATCTCTGGCCCGTTCTCTTTTGTCTTCTATGATGGATTCAACTCGAAGCTATACTTCAGCAGGGACTGTCTGGGGAGACGGTCCCTCCTCCAGGGCGCTGACGAGGAGGGAACCTTGAGGATCTGCAGTGTCTGTGACGGGGCCTCCGTGTCCTATGAGGAAGTTAACACTGACGGACTCCACATGATTGACCTTGTGCATATCTCCCGGCCGGACGTACACAACCCGGTCATTACCAACGGAGCCGTGAAAACAGCTCCTTACTGCATTACCACTATACCTTGGGCATCCGATGATACTTCCAACCCTCCTTCCCGCTGCCTTGTATGTTCATGCGACTGAGGTCGTGAGCGGAGCAATATGCTAACAGCTTCACTTTAGAGAAATCCAATTCCTCCTATGAACCGATCTGTGCCAGAAGGGGAACCTGCGATTCTGGGGCTGGATTCTCCCGTTCTTCAGACTCTCGAGCAGAAACTTCGAGAGTCACTTGCACTGAGAATCCAAAACGTCCCAGATCCACCGAATTTCGCTCCCGAACGAGGTGCGAAAGTCGCCGTGCTGTTCTCCGGCGGCGTTGACTGCACCCTACTTGCCAGGCTGGCTCATGAGATCCTCCCACTCAACGAAACCATCGATCTTCTCAATGTGGCCTTTGAAAATCCCCGTGTTGCAGCTGCCTCTGCAGCCAATGGGACCAAGGGGTCAAGCTCGGTCTACGAAAGCTGCCCTGACCGTATCACCGGTCGTGCGGGGCATGCTGAACTGCAGAAAGTCTGCCCGAATCGCGTCTGGCGTTTTGTCGCCATAAACGTGCCCTACCAGGAGACGTTGGTGCACAGAGACGAGGTGAAGAGTCTGATGAGACCGCACAATACCGAAATGGATCTCTCCATCGCGTGTGCGCTGTACTTTGCCGCACGCGGCCAGGGATTGATTTCTCCAAACGTGGATATCCCCTGGATGGTACCATATACCACTCCGGCCAGAGTCCTTCTATCCGGTCTTGGAGCTGATGAGGTCTTCGCGGGTTACACCCGGCATCACGTGGCATATACTCGGCACGGGTTCAAGGGCCTCATCGATGAGATCAACCTCGACGTCCGCCGCCTGGGGAAGCGCAATTTGGGGCGCGACGATCGTATCATTTCACACTGGGGCCGCGAGGCAAGATATCCTTACCTTGACGAGGAATTTCTCGCCTGGGCTTTGCAGGTTCCGGTGTGGGAGAAGTGTGGTTTCGGAACGCCGGGGTCACTCGATGTGCCCTCCACGCCCGCCACGCCTGTCACGCCCATCACGCCCGTCAGTACCATATTCAGCAACGACGGTAAAGACGAGTCGCTGTCACTGCCAAACGTTGCAGCTCAAAATGGGGAGATCGAGCCCGGGAAGAGAGCGCTCCGCTTGGTCGCCTACAAGCTGGGCATGAAGAACGTGGCCCGTGAAAAGAAACGGGCCATCCAGTTCGGCTCCCGGACGGCGAAAATGGAGAGCGGCAGGACCAAGGGAACTCATGTGCTGAGCTGAGTGGGCATTCCTCCCCCCTTCCCCCGCCCCTTTTCTCCTTTCAATTTATACCCTCCTCCGTGATGGTGCATTTAGACATGCCATTTAACGTTGTTAATGATATATACGATTTCTCTATGAAGTGATGAATGACTGGCTGTTCCTCCCTATGTGTATTTTATTTTTCCTACTCCTCATGCAGTGCAATGCACTGCCTCCTGCATCCATACATACAGGCTCCAGCAATGATGACGGAATCTTGGAAACAGATACTTCTGAAACCGTCTTTCCACGCCCTCCCTCCTCCAATCCTACCTACCATGTTGGTCCATCTATCTGCCTGACCCGGCTCCCTTTGGTCCTCTCCTCTTCCCCTCCCTACTTTAATCCTCCTGGGAGAAAAGCTACTGTCCGTTTTCTGCCCTTGTCCTATCCGCCCTTCTGCTCCCTGCACCGCGTAAAGCGGAGCGAGAGGGAAGGGAGTTACGGATGTCGGCGAAGAGGGACCGACAGTTAGTTTCCCGGAACGGGGTTGAAATAGGAACTGGCCGGAAGGGAGGGGGCTGTCTCGGAGACGAGGACGGGAGCCGGAAGACGGTAGTCGGTCAGGACTACATGCGTAGGTAGGAATTGGGGAGAGGGCGCCTGGAAAGGAAAGAAAATATATTTTTCTGCTACGGTTCATGAAGCAAAAAGGCAAGTCTGAGCTGGTCTCTCTATCTCTCTCATCACAAATCAAACTACCGGCATGTGTTCTTCGATTCTTTTTTTTCGAGTCCAAAAAGAAGAAGAAAAATCGGATCATTTTCTCCTCTGACGAACATCTTCAATCAATTTTATACCGAAGTTCCTCAAGCTTCGGCGTGAGATTGTCGTCTCGAGAGTTATCTTTGAATCTCATCTCTGCTCGAGGGGCTTTGCTCTGCACCCACTCACTCCTCGACACCATTCGTGTCAGGCTGCCCTCAAACCAGTTGCAACTCGCTGTAAGTGCATGAGCAAAGTTCCAAAGGTCCCGGTTATGCCAAATGTCGGCTTATACTTATAGCCGAGAAGACAGAAAGGAGACATTATTATTATTCGTCTTCCAATCCGTTTGTGCATAGCGTAGCCTCTGCGTCGCACTGAGGAGGCGTTGTATATGTGTGTGTATGTGTAAGGTAAAACACTTACCCGGACAGACGGGAATCACAGACACATATCGACCTCCGACTCACTACTACTTTAGGCAACATTTTTTCCCTTTTTGTTTTTCAACAGGAACTATTACTTCCTTCCTTCCTTCCTTCCTTCCTTCCTTACTTTCTACGGCAGCATTTTCATATAATCATGTCATATGCTGACAGCGATCATGATATCAATCAAAAGAAAGAAGCAAAAGAAAGATAGAGACGAACGAACGAACGAGCGAGCGAGCGACTGGTGATGGAAATGAGATGAAATGATATAATATGATTTGTATCAACCAAGGCAAAAAGAGAGAACCGAAAAAAGCGTTCTGGTAACAAAAACTAAACAAAAGACGAACGAGGTTTTAAACAGATCCTAGACGGCGGCGATGTTGGTACGCCTGTATACAGTAGTAGTAACAGCCGGGCAGTCAACTACAGATACTGTGTACTTTCCTTTTACGCTTACGAGATCGCACAGCGGGCCAATATATTTTGTGAGTGATTTGAATTGAGATTTGAGTGAACTATAGCGGACTCAGACACGAGTCCAAACTAAATAAATGGCAGAGAAACCAGGCATTCTGTATTCGTAGTTCAAGCCGGAAAGCAAAGCACAGCTGATGATAGAAAACAGACAAACAATCTGGCCACGAGTCAATCCCACCGCCGACATGGCAGACTAGGAGACGTCAGAACCGGCCATTGCATCATAGCCCATAAACAAGCCCGACATGCAGTATAACAATACCAAACCGAGATGAGCCCGTCAAGTTCCCGCTGTCAGGACGCCCCATGGGCAAACGACAGGAAACCGAAAGGCATGATACGATCACCACAAGAAAAAAAAATGAGCACAAAAGGAACAATCCAAAAAAGCACTTTTATGATGTCGAGAGCGTCATCATCAGTCGACCGGCACCCGGAAGCTGACTGCTACTCAAGACATCGAAACCCGGTGAGGGGGATCCACTCCCCCACCACCACACCCTTCTGACAATCGGTCCCAAACCCTAACCAAAAACAACACAACAGGATCAGACAATACACGCACACACACAAAGCAGAACAACGAATTCCGGAACATCATCAAGACAGGACATTCACACGAGCATTTTATGCCTGCTCTGGGCAACCGCCTTCCAGTACTGTTCACGTCGTTGGGATTCCTCGAGAAGCTTCTCGAGCTCCGCGATGCGACGCTCCATCTCCTCCTGTCGCTCCAGCTTGCGGGCGCGCGACTTGCGAGCGGCCTCGGTGTTACGGGCACGCTTCACCGCGACTGGGTCATCGGGATCGTACTTGATCGGAGGCAGAGGCTTGGTTCGCCTGTGGGAGCCGACGCCGGAGATCGAAGAGTGTTTGGTTGTGCTCGTCGAGCTCCCGTTGCGGCTGGTGCCGGTAGACTGGCCGGGGGATGAGGCGGCACGGACCATGGGCGACGGCGGTGGAGGCACCGTCTTGGGCGGCGCAGACACCGCGGCGCTCAGGTCGTCGAGGTTTGTGGACGAAAAGCCGTCATTGACTGGGAAGAGAGACTCCCATTCCTCATGCCCCGGGGCCAGCTCATTGTCGCCGGGGAACATCGGGGAGGTCTCCTGGCTGAAGTAGCCGGGAGAGTCGAAGGACGGAGTGCTGAGGTCGGTGAACGAGGTCGAGGGCGGCGCCGATGCGTCCATCATCAGATCCTTCGGCGAGACCGTGCCCGCAGGCGGGCCTGCCAGTGGATCGGTGACGGCGCCGAGGCCGGAATTCATGAACTGCTGCGAGAACATGGTGGGCTCCGCTGACACTTCGAAGTCGTCGATGAACTGGTTGGTCGAGAGATCGAAGATATCAGGGAGATCTGTTCGATGTTAGTATATATGTCTTGGGTCACGGCGGGAGTGACGGAGACGGTATTCACCTTGCGGGATGCTTGAGGTCGACATGACTCGTCGGTGCTGTGATTGCTGATTCTGAGGAGGATTTCCTGCGCTGTGGAACAGAGGGACCGGAGGGCGATTCGGATGTGGTGAATTCGAAGGCACTGATGCGGCGGAGAGGCGCTGGAGGGCGTGCTTCCGGCCGGATGGATGGAACCGATACGCGGTGGACAGAAACCCGGGAGACTGCGGAACAAGCCTGGTCACTCGAGGCACGCCGGAGAGCTGCTGCTGGTACTTTTGCTGCAGGCTGACAGAATGCCTCCGTGGATAGGGGCCGACCAGGGGCGGGCCGAACACAGGTGTCTTATGGGCTGTCGTCGAGGGTGCGGGCGCACACTCGTCGCGAGGTCTGGCTGGCGGACGAGGAGCGGGCGTGGGCGGGAAGAGCACGAAGTCCTCCGGCAAGCTGCTGCTGGCACTGCTGGTCGAATTCGGGGGAGCCAGAGGCGGCGGGGGCGGGGGCGTGGGAAGCCATGGTTGCTGAAGGTTATCCGTGGTGAACGACGCGACGCGGACGGGGAGAATGGTGTTCGCGGGCGAACTCGAGCTACGCTGCTGCGCGTGGCCGAAGTTCAGAGACCCTGGGACAGGAGACTCTGACAGAGCAGAGAGCGAAAAACTCTGGGATAACAGAGAGGGATCTATCTTGTCTGTCTTTTGGGAAAGACAGAGGGGTGTGTCTGGGGGAAGGAGCGCTTAGAACGCCATGGTGGATGAGAGACGCCCTGCAAAACCTGGTCTGGATGGGTGTGGAGAGAGAGGTTGGGGAGGAAAAAGAAAGAGACCAGGCAGCGAGGGCATGCGGCCGTCTTATGGAGGAGCGGGCGGAGAGCGTGTGCGCCGAGGCACGCAGCCACTCAGGGCGCGCGGGCGGGCGGCGGCCACTCAGGGGCGGCCGTGGGGACCGCGCTAGCCGCAGCGGGCGTAGCGCGCCGACGTGTGAGTCATACCCCGTGCGCCCCGCCGGCCCTGCTCCGGATACCTCGCGGTACCTCTGCGCTGCGCGTGCGGTCGCTCGTATCAGCGGTATCTCCAGGTCACTCCCGCCGGATCCGCGTTCCTGTTTTGCTCCCCGACGTCGCTGTCAGCCGCACGGCCGTTTTCCCGCCGGCAGACCAACCGCGTGCCGCCTCGTATCTCAGCCTCCAGCACAGCCCTGCGGAAAGCCTCCCAGCACGCCCGCCGTCCAGTGTGATCTCGTTGCTGCTGCACGCTGCGTCGCGTAGACGCCCTGATTAATAATGTGACATAACACATCACTTATCTGGCCGCTGCTCCCCTGTTCCAGCCTCCAGGCCACAGTAGCAGTCGCAGTCAGCCTTTCCAAAGTCAATTCGACCCAGCCCGCCGGGGCCGGGCCCGGCACCTGCCTGTTCGAGTCCCCGCCGTGGCCGTCGGCCCTTGGCGCCTTGCCCGTTGCGAACCGTCGTGTCCGCCGAAGGGCGTGAAATTTTTTTTCACCTCTCACAGTCTCACTGCTATCAGCGCGCCGATGGCCCGATGCGCCCCTGCACTGCGACGGGAACCCAGGATGTCCCTGCATGCCTCAGGCCCGAGACCGGCGCTTGGTGTTTCATCTGCGGTCTTTTTCCCGCAGGTGGCCCGTGGTTGATAAGAGGCATTTTGCCAGAGCAGCGGACACCCACGGCCGAACATCGGACACCAAGGTCCCCCTGCACCCCCTCCCACACAGTGCACTGTGATATGATCTTTAAAAAAAAGGCGCCCGATCAAGCAACTGAAAAGCTCGCGTTAGGCTGCTGGGCAACGGCGTGCAGGCGCACCATGTCCACGTCTTTCCCTTCGTGCAGTTTTCTCATAACGGAACTGCCCCCCACCCCCCACCCCCGGGGCTGATGGCCTGCTGCTGCACATCCTGCCGATGACCTGGCAAGATCTTCAAGCTTGCTTTATATCTGCGATGCAGCATGCGATTCGAATAAGAATAAGAGGGACTCGCCTATTTTTCCAGGTCAAATACGGTCTTTAATGGACTGTCGTCATCCTGCAATTTGCAAACTTGCTGTCCAGATCACATACTAATGTTCCTTAGTACGATGATGATGTGATGTGATGGAACTTTTATTCTGTGTATTCCTGAATTGATGCGACTCGAGGCCGATTCTCTTCTCATATCAGTCTCAGTGCTTCAAATATGGGAGCAGTGCATCTTCTATAACCTCCTCTCCTTTTCTCTACTTTTTCAGTGGTGAACACTATGCAATTGTCATTATGATCTGTACGCATCTGTCGTGCTTTCCTCTTTCTGCCTTTCTGCGGGGATAGATGGATGGAATCTATCCTTTTTTTTTTATCAAACCATGCGACTCGGCGGCGACCCGAGATAGCTCTTCCTCACACCCCCAGATCGATCACCACCTTCTCGATGACCAATCCCTCTCTCAGCGGTCGGAGGTCCAGACGGTGCTCCCCTTTCCCGTATCCCGGGAAAGTGTTCCTCCTCTTCGACACCCCGTCCTGGACGGCGTCATGCCAGCCCACGGGAAGCTCTCCTGGCCTCTTGGGCTCCCGGAGCAGCCGGACAGCGTCTATTCGGCAGTCGTCGAACGAGAGATCATAGCACAGCGGTCTGATTGGATCCGTGTCGAGCGCCATGGCGAAGTACAGTGTCACGGCTCTGTCTCGCGATCAGAGAACAGGTACACCGTGTACGACAGGGACGGTGGTGCCTGCGAGGAGTCGAGAGCTGGCCGCACTGCGTCCCAGGACAGGATGAATGTCATAAGAACTTCCTCTGCTCCTCGTCGAGCGGTACGGCTGCCGCTTCGATCCGAGACGTGTCCGTCCGACTCGACGAACCCGTGGAAGGCTGCTGCAACTCGGTGGTTCGACACCGGCAGATGCACCTCGTAGTCGCCTGCCGTCGACCGCACGTGTATCAGGACCGTGTCGTCGAATCCCTCGGGAACATTCTCCCACACGATACCAACCTCAACCCGATGGTCGTCGTCGTCTGGCATCAGGGTCCCGATCATTCAAGACAGCGTGCAACGAGGAGGGTGACAGGCCGGGTCGGACCCCGGCGTGGCCTTCGACCGCGACGCCCGTCTGGCCCACGATCGGGTTCGAGTTCTGCCGTCGCTGGACGTACGTCAACCCCGTGATCATGTCCCGGAACGGCGCGTGCCATGAGCCCGTCGTGGCGCATCAACAGACTGCCGATTTCAGCAGCACGATGCGAGCCGAATTCCCGCTGGGCGTAGGCCTCGAAGAATCGCGGAACGGCGGCCGGAGAAGGGGTGGAGTCGATGTCCCAGGCCACCGCCATGGCGAAGGTCAGCGGGAGCCCCTGCGGCTTGATGTTCCCGACGTTGAACACCCAGATTTGTCTGGCGCCGCGGTTGCAGGCCAGCGAGTTGCTGTTGAGCCATCTGTACAGTAGCTCCGGGGCGCCCCGACGTACTCGAGATGGTAGTAGACCTGTAGTCGCCAGCGCGTAGCCCCCACTCTGCCATAGAGAGTAGAGGTTTGCCCACTTACACCAGCTCCGCCCTGCGTCTCCTGGCCGTAGGGCAGCCTCCTGATATTCCGAAATTGTCATCCGCGAAGAGCGGCGTCACGTCGTCGGGGATCTCCAGGCCGTTATCCTAATACCCCTGCACCTCTTTATACAGCCCATAAGCTCTACACCTGAGGGAGCATTATACCGCAGAAAGCCTCATCCCTGTCAAAAAATAGAGAGGAACCCACGTCTCACGTCATCCTCCCTCCCATACATACACCTCCCTTACAATCAATCCCCCTCTGCGTCCGCAGCACCTCCTCCAGCACCCGCTGCGGCTCTTTTAAGAGATCTACGACGAAACCCCAACCTCCTCCGACAGCGTGTATATATATATATATATATATATATCCCAAACATAGTCCCGCGTTTATCCCTCCCCGCTATCACGAACAGGTCTATCGCGAGGTTCTCCGCCGCGATGTGAGCGTCCGCCGGGGTGGTGGTCGGCGGGGTCGATGAGGATGAGGATGGGAGACGTCGGAGGGGTCTATGCTGTTGTCATCGTTGTCGTTGGTTGTGGTGATGGCGGTACGGTTTGCATTGGGCTTGGTAAATGTGACGAGGGGTGAATCGAAACATCGTAGTAATTAATAATTTGTGCACTACAAGAAGACTACTTGGGAATTGAGGGGAAGGGAAGGGGGGGGGGGAGAGAGAGAGAGAAAGTCGAGTAGAATAGACATAAATCCAAAAGAAAAGGGGTTTTTTCTTTGGAAAAGAAAGCTGTTCTGCTGTTCAAGTAAAAAAAGTAGTAATACGAGGGAAGGAGTCGAAGGAAAGAGTTAAGACAGACTTATGAATGTTGAAAGGATGGGTATATATATATTTCCAAGATTTGATTGGATACTATGTACTGTACTACCTAGGTAGTATTCTAATGAATGCCATGGAGCTGAGTTGCTCGTATCGGGCGCATTATTTTAACAATAATACTAAGAATGTACTCCGTACATACGGAGCTATGCTACCTGCTGCTTAACCGGGTACAGTACCTACTAGTAGGTACTGCAGTCCACCATAGGTCACCAGTAGTATGTGTCCATCTAAGCATGTATCGCACTAGACATAGACATGGATTCCTTCATCTTCGAACGCAAAGCCCAGGCAGGTTATCTAGATAGTCCACTTCTGCTCCCTGTCTGCGTCAGATCCATCCATCCGTCCATGGATCAATTTCTCCGTTCAACGGGAATATAGATCAACGTCTAAGATAAATGGCAAAAGGATGTATGTACACGTACAAACCACAACCACACCCTCGGGCAGAGTCATCCCGAAACCCCTCACGGGGAAGAATCGTCGGTCTTGTGAGAACCTCGGGATAAACGATATCGAGGCCGCTGCGCTCGACGGTGCGTGTAACCGCGCTCGATACGAGACGCCAAGCGTCAGTGGTTGTCTGCTGCTCGTGGACTGTCATCTGGACCAGCGAAGCTAACCAAGCTCTCTCCAGGTATCACCAGGGTCTGACCGTTCAACATCCACGTCCAACGCTGGCGCCTCGTTTGGCCGGCTTGGCCTGTCGACTGTCCGACCACACAAGTCCAGGAGCTGCATGGATCTATATTTCTCTGGGATAGGATCGGCCCCGAGCTTGGACTAGTCCTCTCCGCACCCCGGACAGATAGCGATACCGACGCCACGCCATGCTCGCGTGCCATACCCCGCGGGGCTCCGCATGAAAACTAGACCTCTAGACTTTGTTGCCGGAGGGCGGTGACAGGAGCTCGGGAGAGAAAAGATGCGAGCTATAGATATGGCTGGCTCTCTCGACGAGCATGATGCAGGAACTGGATCTTCCGGCGCATCGTCGTTGCTCAGGTTGATCAACCTGCTATCAATCAAATACACTCATTGAGGTTGAGGTTGAGGTTCAAGACGACCGGCAATGACAACACCGCACACGAAAGAGACCCTCGCAGGCGAGATCCAGCATGTCGAGAGCTCGCATCCAATTCACGACCTCGAGATCGACGACCTCAAGGCGAAGAAGAACCTCGAGCGCATCGACCCCGAGGTCGCCAAGTACTCCGAGCCCCTTGCGGTCAGGATCGCCCCCGAGGAGAACCGCAGACTGAAAGCGATGATCGACCGCCGCGTACTGCCCATCATGGTGTTCACGTACTTCCTGCAGGCGCTCGACAAGGGGACGATTGCGTTTGCGTCCATCATGGGCATCATGGATGACGCTGGGTTGAAGGGGCAGCAGGTGCGATATCCAGCGTTGTTCATCTGGTTACCCGTATACTTCTGTTTATATCTCATATATATATATATATATATATATATATATATACTTCTTTTGGCCATTCTGACCTCGCCCAGTACAACTGGCTCACCACCTGCATCTACATCACCGTCCTGATCGTCGAGTACCCGACCAACTGGATCATCCAGCGCGTGCCCGTCGCCAAGTACCTCGCGTTCAACATCATCTCGTGGGGCGCCGTGCTCGCCTGCCACGCGGCGTGCAGGAGCTTTGCCGGCCTGCTCCTCGTGCGCATCCTGCTGGGCGCCTTCGAGGCGTGCTGCCAGCCGGCCTTCCTGATCATGTCGAGCATGTGGTACACCCGCGCGGAGCAGGCTGCGGTCGTTGCGTACTGGTGAGCTGCACTCCGAAAAAGATACCGCCCGCAGTTACGCCTAGGCGCCTGATTAAACCGTATAACGAAACCAGGTACATGATGAACGGCGGCCAGCAGATCGTCGGCGGCCTGCTCGCGTACTGCTTCTCGCTCATCCCGCCCGGCGGCCCCATCCATTCGTGGCAGGCCCTGTTCATCTGCTACGGCTGCTTCACCGTCCTCTACGGCAGCTTCGTCCTGTACTGGCTGCCGGACTCGCCCATGAAGGCCAGGTGCTTCTCCGAGCAGGACAAGCGGCTCATGGTCGAGCGTGTCCGGGCCAACCAGACGGGCCTGCAGAACAGGACCTTCCGGAGGGAGCAGGTGTGGGAAGCGTTTAGGGATCCGCAGAGTACGTTATCATCCAAGTAGTCATGTATATCTCTTATATATCTTTCCGAGTGTCTGTACGCCTGATTAATATGCCTCCAGCATGGGCATTCTTCATGATCCAAGTCCTCACGTCGCTCCCGACGTCCGGCCTCGGCGCCTTCGCCAACATCATCATCAAGGGGTTCAATTTCACCCTGTTCCAGACGCAGCTACTGGCCATGGTCCTCGGCACCGTCATCATCATCGTGTTGATGGGCGCCGTGTGGCTGGACCGGAAGACCAAGCAGCCGACCCTGATCATGCTGCTGTCTCCTCTTCCGTAAGTCCGCTACCTACTTAATATACCTCGTGCAATATCATACCGTGTATCTACCTACTTGGCATACATGAAAGAAGCAATCTGCTGACGAGGAACTCGAGCAAAACTTGAACTGACATGACGGGGGGACTACCTGCAGAAGCATCGCCGGCACCATCGTCCTCATGACGGTCGACCACACCACCAAGGGCCGGCGCATCGGCCTGCTGATCTCGTACTACATCGTGCTCTCGTTCTGGGCCTGCGCGGCGCTGTGCCTGTCGCTCGTGTCGCGCAACGTCGCGGGCCAGACCAAGAAGGCGACCATCGTCGCGACCAACTTTGTCGGCTGGGCGACGGGGAACTCGATCGGTAGCCTTCCCTGTTTCTCTTCCATCTTCCACTATTCATTCCTGATCTATAAAACGACCTCCTTGGACGCCGTCCTCCGTACTAACCAGAAAGTAAAATGAACATGCAGGCCCCCAAGTCTTCCTCGCGCGCGACGCCCCGCGGTACTTCATCGCCTTCTCGGTGCACCTGGCGTGCTACGCCGTGCTCATGATCGTCGTCGCGCTCCTGCGCTTCCACTACGGCCGGCAGAACCGGCTGCGGGCGAAGAGACTGGGCGAGTCGGGGGGCCAGGCGGCGCGGGACGCGGCGCTGGTGCACAGCTTCGAGGATCGGACGGATATGGTGCGTTTTGTTCCTGTTATCTTCTTATCTTTCCACATATATATATATATATATATATATATATATTTCTTTTTCCCCTGCCGGCCTAGTAGTGTATGTACATATGTATGGACTGACTGACTGGGCGGTTTTTAAAAATGCAGGAGAACATCAACTTCGTATACATGCGCTGACGAACGGCAAAACAAATCATTAAATGAAATGTGGAAATGGAACGGCTGTGGAGTCTTAAAAATGGCAAAAGTAAATGCGAAGGAAATCAAATATGGAGCTGCTATATGTCCATCTAGATACCTATATATTATCCATCTATCTAAGAATCCATCTATCTGTCTGTCCGATCTGGTCCGACTCAGCCTGATCGATAATAACGGCATGACAAACTGTACAGTCCCGCAGAATACTCAAAATGTGAGGATCTCATATGCGTATCCAACCTGGTGCGGGACACTCCGAACCTGTACGATAAATAAAGTACCTACCTACCTACCTATTCAGTTACTTAGAATCAGCCAATCTTCCACAGTGAGGAGGTCCATCTCAAGTAAGTAACCAACTCAAGTGCTAAATTAAAAAAAAAGCATGCGAGTTCAGCCACAAGCTGACTGTGATTACCTATGAACTCAACGATTTGACATACAAAATTGACTACGTACTGTCCGTAATTAGGCTACCAGTACTACGCGAATACAGGAGCAATTTCATGACCGACGCAAGATTACAATTACACATTAGAGTTAACTACAAGCTAGATACCCCGAGATCTACCTACTCCCAGATTCACACAGTGCAAACATCTCTATTAATTATTAGGTAGATGCTGTGCGGCTGTAGGTATACGTAGAGGTCATCAGGCTGCTTGACCGGCATCGTTATCCATCGTACTGATCAAATGGCAGACAGCACAACGCCGAGCAACAAACAGTGGTGTTCGGGTTGTCGAGGAGCCACGCAGCGGTTGAAACGCCGTCAAGCGCAGAACGCGGCATTGCGCCACCAGGAGCGGGTTGCCAGTTCCAACACTCCACAGCTCAACGCGCTCACACTTCCCAACGGGTATCAAAAAGACAAGCACAGCCAACGCAAGCAACACAAAACACAAGTGGTATCAATCTAGTGAAAGCCGCGCACAACGTGAACACGGAATCGGGTTCGGGTATCGTTGCGGGTACACAAGACGAAAAGAGGGAAGGGGAAAGCAGCCCAGAGAGCCACCAGATAGATATATTATTAGGCCAACGAGAAGATTTGCCAAGATGAGCTTAGGAACACTGGGTATCGGCATCGTCGACTCCTTCGTAACTATTTGAAGGGTGCAGAGACAAAAAATAACAGGAAAGGAGCAACAATGGCAGAGAGTTGAGAGAGATCAGAGAGTATTAAGAACGGGGTGGGATCGCAATTCGTTTGAATCCTCCAGGACTCCGTTTCCTTGTCTTCTGCCGTGGAGCACCGTCACGCATCAGGCTGCTAGGATGCCAGAACGAGAGGCATACTGCTGGTCCCACCACTTCTCAAACTCGACGACGCTCGTCCTGGCGGAGGCCCTTCACGCGGCAGCCTGAACAGGGGTGGAGGTGGAAGCGACATTCACGGTCTCGGCGGGAACCTCAACCTTGTCCTCGGCCTTGGCGCCCTCCTCGGCAGGCTTGTCCTCAGCGGGAGCATCCTTGCTGACCGGCTCCGGCTTGTCGTCCCCCTCGGGGATGGTCTCAGCGGGAGCGACCTCCTTGTCCTTGTCACCGCCCTTCACGGCCTTGCTGGGCTTGCGGAACAGGCCACCCAGCTTCTTGCCCTTACCCTCACCCTCAGCACCATCCTTCTTGATGCCGAGGCCACCGAAGAAGGAAGTGCGGCGCTTGTCCTTGGGAGTAGTCTCGGGCGCGGGAGACTCGGGCGCAGCAGCGGCATCCTTCGAGGCCTCAGTCTCAGCAGGAGCAGCCTGAGCCTCCTCCGCGGGCTTCGAGGACTCCTCAACGGGGTTCTCAAGCTGAGGAGCGGTGCTGGAGACGGTGCTCTCCTGGATCGGAGCCTCCTTCTCAGGCTTCTCCGTCGTCGGGCTGGTCACCTTCTGGAAGAAGTTGCCAAACAGAGAGGCGCGCTTGGCCTTCTTGTCATCGGCCTTCTTCTCCTCCTTCTTGTCCTCAGAAGACTCGGCAGCAGGAGCTTCTGTCCGTGAGCAACGATGGTGTCAATTATATGGTCGGATCGTGACTTACCCTCGGCGGTAGCCTCCGCGGCGGCACCCTCAGCAGGGGCCTCAGTGGCACCCTCCGTCTTCGCCTCCTCAGGCTTGTCCTCCTTGGCCTCCTTCTTCTCGGTCTCCTTCTTGCCGATGATGTTACCGAAGACGCTGGTCCTCTTGCGGGACTGAGAGCGGCTCTTGGTGTTGGCCTTGTCCTTGTCCTCCTCCGCGCCCTCAGCCGGCTTGCCTAGCAGATGTTAGTCCTTGTCGTGGAACGACGGTGAGAGTCAACACATACTCAGCTTCTCGAGCTCAGCCTTGTAACCCTCGCTGGCGGTAATGGTGTCCTTCTCAGCCTTGGCCTCCGCGGACTTGGCCTCGATGGCAGCGACCCAGCTGTCCCGCTCGTCGGCGCTGCTGGCCTGGAGAGTGTGCTTGTGGCCGTTGATCTTGAACACGAGCTCGTTGGAGCCCTCCTTGGTCACCTCAGTGACATCGGCCTGTCTGCTGTTAGACACTGCTCGTTCCCATTGATCTACGGGTGAGTCCTACCAGGTTGAAGATGCCAGCCGGAGTGGCCTTGTCCTCCGCGCGCTTGGCGAAGAAGAGCAGGCCCTTGCCGGTCTGGGTGGCCCAGGCCGCGATGGGGTGGGCGACGGAGGACTTCTCGTTCTGCAGGAAGGCAGAGAGGTTCTTGGACTCGATGGCCTCGTCGCTGAAGTAGAAGTAGCGCTTGGTGAAGCGGAGACCCCTGAAGAAAATAAGAGGCTGTCAGATACCGCGTGTTCCCCGCGCCCGACGGGCTACCAGCACTTACTTGACGAGACCGGGGGCCTTGTAGCCCAGCACGCCGTCCGTGGCAGGCGTGACCTCCTTCTTGTCCTCCTCCTTGCCCTCCTCCTTGGGCTGCTCCGCCGCAGCCTCAGCGGTCTCCGCGGGGGCAGCGGCCTCGGGGTTCTCCGCGGGGGTGTCCTTGGGAGCCTCCGCAGCGGGAGTCTCGGTGGTCTCAGCGGCAGGAGCGGCCGCGGGGGTCTCCTCAACAGGCTTCTGGACGTCCGACATGGTGAATGGGATGATTAGGTTAGAGAGATTATATAAGTAGAGATAATATTAAAAGGGTGGTAGGGGGGGGTATCTGGGGGGGTATCTCAACAAGAAGCAAAAACACAAGGGAGAGCTCAAGCACGAGGCCAGAGTAGCTCGGGGTATCACAAGGACAGAGGGCGCAGCAGACAGGGCGCTGGGGATGGGATGGGATGGGAAGAAAAGAGAGAGAAGAAGAGAGGGAGCGAGAGGAGGAGGGAAGAAAAAGGAGGGCGAGGGAGCTCGAGGGGGGGGGGGGGGAGGACGGAGGAGGCTGCAGGGCGCTAGGCTGGGCTAGCGGCTCTAGGGCGCGCTAGGGGCGGGTCAAGGCGGAGGGCGGACGGGACACGCCCTCCTAGGGGCTGCTAGCCAGAGGCACACAGTCAGTGACCAGAGGACTCGGTGGGCCGTTCCGAGGCAGAGGAGCTCAGCTCCCTCGACAGCAGTCGTGCACAGTGGTACATGGTCTACGAGACTACAACGACCTCGGGACTCAGGACTGTGGACGAGTCTGCTGTCTACGAGCGATGTCTCATGTCGCTGTCCCCGTGTTCATCTTCATCGAACCACGGCTCCATCGCGCCCGTGCACATGCCCGTGGAGACGGCCGGCGCTGCAGCTTCTCCTGATCAGCCGCCATGCAGGAGGGCTGCGGGAGGGCGAGTTTCACCCCTCTGGCTGATGGCGAGATGCCCGGACAGATGACGCCAGCTGCCGTGCCTGCTGTTGTGCACAGGAAGTCAGCAAGCATCCATCTCTCGACGGCCATCGCCAGTGAGCTCTCTGCTGACGGTCTCGACCGACGTCCAGTCCTGCTTTGATAACGTGATCGACTTGAACCATGTCCATCGCCATCCCGACCACGCGTCCGGTCCCCTTCCGACGGCGGGATGCTCCGATGATATCCCATCCCACCCGGGATGCTGGTTATTATTACGGAGGAGCTCTCCGTCGCAATAATAACAATAACCATCATGGCCCATCTCTCCATGGATCGATCGTCTCGTCGTCCGACACGGCGCGACGCCCGCACGCCGGGCCCCCCCCTGGCCAGCCAATGGGCGCGCCGCTCCGGGCATCTGATCTGCCCTCCCCCCTCCACCGGGATCGCCCACGGCCCTGCAGCCCCTATCGTCGTCCCACGCCTGCTCCAGTGGCAGGTGTGATATCTCTCGAGAACCTCGTTGCTCGAGTGCAACCAGGCTTTCCCTGCCTGGGTCATACCGTCATAGACTCTCGCCCTCGTACTACTAAGCGCCAGATCCAGTAGCTGTGCTGGCCACGGAGATGGTCACGTCCACGAGAGGGAAAAAAAAAAGAAGACACCACTCACGGTCGGGCATGGCTGTCCAACGGCTTCCCTGCCGCGTCGCGAGTCGCAAACGGTCATGCGGCCAGCGACAGCCCTCACGCAGCCAACCAGTCGCGCCCTCCAACCACGCCCGTCATGTGTCCAACATGCCACGCCCGTCGTCCATGTCTGATCGAATCCGTGATCGAGGACGGGAGATCGAGCACGCGATCGGAGTCACCCTGGACGCATCCCCTCCAGTCCTGTGCTGCCGTCCCTGTCTGGCACTGGAGATTCATTACTCCATCGGGGTTCAAGATACCACAGTAACCACCGCCCCGGTTTCCACCAGCCTGTCAAGAGCATCCACGATGTTCCAGAAAGCTTCGAGGACGGGCTAGAAGACGCTGCAACGGCATCTATCGCCCTCGAAACAGCGTCCGCAGTGTTTCCGATGGAGACAAGTACGGGGTACAGGACTATTGCGTCTGCGAGGACCCTCTGCGACTCCAAAAACGTGCCTGGCAAGGGCATGGGACACGATAGTCTGCGGTCTGTGTTCAGAGCATCACACCCGGAATTCAAAATGATCCCCAAAACTCGAAAATAGGGAGATGGCTACCGCATCCGCAACGGTATAATCCTACGGATACCGCGTTTGTGTCTGTCTGGCCACCCCCTCACGGGAAGCCCAGAAGTATCTGGCAGCAGGCTCGCGAGATGGCCGATCCTTCATGTCGTTTCCCGGGTTTTGAAATTGTTCTATGATCCTGATGACTCCATTCGAGATGCGCGCTGATCCCCACTTGCCACCTGACCACGCGCTATTGTCGCAAGTTGGGTCTCAGCGACGCTGGCTCGACTCGACTACTGCAGCCCGCCTGCAGCAGAGTCCATCCGTCCAGCCCTACCAAGTCCCGCGACAGACACCGTACTATGTAATAATACTATGGAGCAGCAGTGGTTCTGAAATTCTGCAGCGCAGATAGGGAAGTCTAGCCAGGCAAGTCTCTTACTTTTCTCTGGCCCATTCAGTGGCCTGATTGATCGTTCGGTGATTGATCCAATGCGAGTACGGAGGACCGAGTACGTAAGACTTTGCTTGGGTGTGCCCCTCCACCCCAAGCTCTCCCCCTTGACGCCCAACGGGTCCCGAGACTGGCAGATCTGCCGTTTTCGCAGCATCAGCACTGCGGTCGGAGAAGACAGAAAGCAAGCTTAGCTCCTGTCTTTTTCTTTTCTCTTTTCTTTTTAACTAATATTTTTTTTTTTCGAGTTCCTGCTCGGACGTTTTCAAACGACCCGCTCCACCGATCCTACCCCCCTTTCACCCGTTTCGGGCACGCGCAGGCCAGGTCTCCCTCGCTAGCGCTCGGCGACCAACTACCCAAAAAAAGCTGCTAACCAAACGAGCTGCTGCAAGAGGGGACGATCCCGAACGAGTTATGACGACCAGCTTGGCTTGGCATGGCCAGGACTCAGCCCGGTCAGGGTTCGCGGCAGGGATCCGAAGGACAAGGTTCAACGTTCAACGGTTTCTGTTTCAAGGTTGAAAAAAAAATTTTTTTTCCACTCTTGAAGCAGAAACGCTGTCAGTAATAAGTCTTGACTGAGACTTGCGGCTATAAGATTTTTTTTCTTAACCGGCGTTTACAGCTGTAGTCTAGTATACTACAAAGACTGCCGTTGATTTAAACGCTGACCCTCTCCAGTACCGTACTTAAAAAAAAAAAACGTTCCACTTACGGAACACAACCCCGTCCATACCACGGACTGCTACTACGGTAGGCGAGGCCCATGATGATAATAGTAAATAAATCTTGATCTCCCACACGGGACAGGACAGGACAAGCAAGGAAACGCAAATCCATCAATCAAATAAAATAATCCATGCTGGCTGGGGAATCCCTGCCATGGGTGCCAAACGCCACTAATAATGTCTCTGTTGCCATCCGATGTACAACCAAAAGGTCTACAGTAGTTTAGGAGGTAGCTAGCTGGTACAGTACACCCTATACCTAGCTACCTATCGTGTACGGATAGGATAGGATAGGGGCAGGTACGGGGCAGGCACTGGTGTTGATTATTATTATTATCATTATTATGGTGATCCGATTCTGATCTGAGTTTGTCAATAATTATCATCGATTGATTTAAAAATATGAATGGACTTAGTAGTCCTTCCTCCCCCCTTCCTCCTCCTCCGCCCCTAACCTAGTGGTGGTGGGTGCTTCCTACCTCTGCCTCTCTCTCTCTCTCTTCTCTCTGACTTTCTCATTCTCTGTACAGAGTACGGGGTTACTCCGTCCGTATCTGTATCAGTATCCCTAATTGGTATCCCTCCTCTCTCCTACAGTCCGTACTCTGCACAGCACCAGGACAGAGCTGTGGGAGGGACATGGCATGGCATGGCACGGTATATGAGTATGGGGGATGGGAATGGGTGGGTCGTATTATGCTTCCTGTCTCCCACAGTCCCTCGCAAGATGTCAATCCAATACTATTTCCTTTCAGTCTAATCCCACCAGATCGGATCGGATCAGATATGCCCAGCTCAGAACCGTCCTGGATTGCAGTTTTTTTACATTCTCCGGAAACGAAGGAAAGAAAGAAAGAAAGAAAAATCCTGCCTCCCTCCCTCCCTCACCGACTTAATTTGAATTGAAATAAAATAATGAATGAATGAATGAACCCCGAACCACTTCCTCCTCCTTTTCCTTCTCCTCTTTCCTCTCTCACCTCACGGCGCGACTCAGGTGAGGTAAGGTGAGCTAAGCTAAGCTGAGAGACTCTGAGTTCTCCGAGTCCGAGCTCTGAATAATTCCGGATCTGGATCCGACGCACGCTTTCTATCTATTTATCTATGTACAGTACAGTACAGTACAGTACAGTACAACTCCAGCATCTAGCTGCATTGCATTTGCAGAACAAAAACAAAACAAAATAAAAAAAAAGATTATCATGCACAGAGATTTTGTTTTCTGTCTATGGTTAAATTGTCTTTTTGATCTGCGGACTTGGACAGTGGACAGTGGTTGTGTGTGTGTGTGTCTCCTGAATTGCTGAATCGCTGAATTGCTGGTTGCAGAGCCTAGCCTAGCTTGCTTGGTATGTTGACAGACAGGACGGTCGGTAGGTAAGTAGGTACTCCCTAAGGTAGCTAGCTCAGCTCTCCCGACCCGACCCGCTTTCTCTCAGACTCCCTCCTCTCTGGACATTATTATTGGAACTCTAGCAAATCCGGCAATTTTTTTTTCTTCCAACTTACCTACCTGAAGCTATCTAATCTACCTGTATCGATAACAATAATAATAGAAAAGAAGAATGAACGAAGGAAAAATTAAAGGAAAGTAACTCATAGAAGAATTAAGATAAAAACAAATGGGGAAAAAAAAGATCAGGCGCTGTATGTACATACATACACCAGAAACAGGTTATCAGATAGACAGAAGATTTATTTAATAAGATTCATGTTCGTGGGACAGAGATATACTGTACAAGACAGAACGGGGAAAAAAAGGATGCGGACAGCAAAGCAAAGCAAGTTCACAGAAAAGTCATTATCAATTACTGACTGACTTCCCAGTTCGATTACGACTTCTATGTACCATATCATATCATTCCATACCTGTCTGGGTATGTATTTATCTATTTATCTCGTCTATCCAGACCTTCATCCTCGTTAGATACAGAAAGGACAAAGGAATATAAGCATCGATGGACGCATGCATGCATACATAACACGCGGAACATCACATAGACAAAATCATCTTGGACGAGGCGGGAACCGACAACGAACGCGAGTCCAAGAAGACAAAACCCAGTCTCAAAGATAGCCATCAAATTCTAGTGGTAGATATTATGTCATGTCATATCACATCATCTCAGATCGCTCGAAATCGACACGCTTTGTCAAGTCAAAATTTCCTCTTCTTTTCCCTACTTTGTCCCTTTCTGTTTTGGGCTGTTCTCTATCACGTCTCGTCTCGTCTCGTGCATCATAGCTGATCGTCTCTGCGGCTGTTGGGAAGTAATGATATATGCATATATGTATATACAAGGGGATAAGTCCAATGCATGCTAAGATTCGAGTTCAACCCGCCATAGTGAGGACGTATCTGCGTACCAGTCAGACGGAGTTCCATGAGCGATGAATGGTCAAGGGGGTAGACTTACGAGGTGATGCTCTCCATCCTCTCCGTCGTCAGCTTCAGGCTGACCCGCAACAGCTCCTCCGCGATGCGCGGCTCCCGCTCCCGCAGCTCCCTCCACTTCTCCACCCCCAGGCACCACGCGACGCAGTCCTGCTCCGCCTTGACCGTCGCCGTGCGCCGCGTCTCGCCGAAGAACGGCAGCTCGCCGCACGGCCGCCCAGCCACGATCAGCTCGAAGTACCGGCCCTGCGGCATCTCGTACTCCGCGCGCAGCATGCCCGACTCGAGCAGGTAGAAGTTCTGGGGGATGTCGCCCTCGTGGTAGAGCACCGTGCCGGCCGGGTAGACCTCGCGGACGAAGTACGCGCAGGCCGGGAACCAGAAGTCTTCGTTCTGGGTCGTCACGCCGTGGAAGGTCTGCAGGAGGAGGGGGAGCGGCTGGCGGAACATGGACCATTTGTGTGGGGCGGTGACGGCCGTTTCGTCTTCGCGGAGGGTGGTCGTGGCAATTTGCTGGAGGTAGCGGCGACGGGGGGAGTTCATGAGCATATCTGACAACGGGGGTTGCTGGGTTTGCGGCTTGGGGACGTCCAGAGACTGGGGCGATTCTTCAATCCTTCGCGACAACGCTTCCTTGCGACTGTAGAAGACCTTGAGGTACTCGTTCTCGCAGAACTCCAGCGCCGAGTTGAGGTCTTCGAATATCTGCACCTCGTTTGCGTCCTCGAATAGTCCCACGTTCTGCAGGCTCCGTGCAATGTCCCCTTGCACGTTGAGCCCAGAAATGATGGTCTGCACGTTCCGCTTCCCGAGAACCCGGTTGATGCGTGTGAACGCCTCAGCGGCTGAGAAGTCCAGACCGTTGACGCGCGAGAGATCCAGCACCAGGAAGCGTATCGGGCGCTTGTGGAAGGCTTCCTCTTCGATGAGACCGCGGATCGTGTTCTCGACGTTGACGATGGTTCCGAAGAAGAGGAAGCCGGACAGCTTGAGGATGAGCGTCTGCTGGCCCGCCTGTTTCAGGAATCGTTGCTGAATGGGGTGTCGTCTGACCGTCGAGCTGGCGAATTCGCCCGAGTACATTGCTCTGATGGCGGATTTGCGAGACGTCTGGACGACGAAGTTCACACAAGCAAGGATTATACCGACGATGATGCCGGCAACGAAGTCCCACGCACCCATGGTGACGATTATGATGACCACCTGGGAGGGTTAGTATGCATACTATCAAATGCTGGGCGGGCGTTTAGATACTGTTAGATACTCCAGCCTGTGCAGCTTTCCCCACGTATCGACCAAGGCCTCCTCCATCAATTCAATACCGAGCAGGAAGATAAGCGCTCCAACAACCATAATTGGTATATATCCAATGATGCCTGGTCCAACAACGAGGATACCCCCAGTAGCAGCAGCAAGCATTATGCCTGCTAAGCGGGAGTTTCCACCGCTATCGATGAACAATAGACTGTTCGTATACACGAGGTAATTCTAATACCACGTCAGTCAAGCTATATAAATCATGGATAGATACAACTCCTTACTTGGATGCTGCCTGCACACCCTGAAAGAGCGTTTGTGACGCCATGAGCGATGAGCTCTCGATCCACGTTAAGGTTATCTTCACCCGTGGAGATACCCAGAGCTGGAACATTGATGGGAACATGGAGCACACCGAAGAAAGTCAGAGCAAACATGGCCGGAATCGTATCAGCCAGAGCGGACCAATTCACGGCAGAAAAGTCTGTGAACGCGTGAGCAGCACAACTCAGACTCCCTCCTTTGGATTCGAGACTCACCATATAGCGTGTAAAAGTGGTACCAAGGGTTTTGAGACGACGGAGCAGCAAATACCCAGCCCTTGCTGCGCAGAGTGTCCAACGGAATCTTGGTGATAACTTTAACGAGGTAAAATATCGCAGCCACGGTGATGAAGTAACCGCCCACAAGGAAATTCGATCTGACGAAACGCTTCAGAATAAGCAGACCAATCGCGAGCGCCAGGGGTATCGTCCAAAGGAAAATGGTATCAGGTTGGAAAAGCTCGTGCAGAGTCGTCAGATTATATTCGAGGTTGCCAGGTAGTCGAGCTGAGACTTCGACCCCGGTAGCAACAAGAAACCAGCCGACACCCCCAATACAGCCGATTAGGATGTGACGGGGGAAGAATCCAATCAGTGACCCGAGCTTGCAGGCGCCCATGAGAAAGAACACCACTCCTGTCAGGATGGAACTGAGGGCGAAGGACAGAATGCAAGTCGCTAAGACAGATCTTGGATTGTCTTCGCCGATCTTATTGAGGATCATGAAGGCCATCTTGTGAAAGAAGGGGACGACCTCAATCATCTCGCTTCCTATTCCACCTTTGAAGATGGATCCGCCACACGAAAAGACCAATTGCGCAATTATGGTGCTGACATAGAACATCGATATGCCATCAGAACCGAGATCTGCAAACATGGGTTCACCCAGGGGGAAAAGGATCATTCCGTAGGATAACGCGTCGAGGATATTGAGTAGAAGTCCGAGAAGCACTGATGGGATTAGGCTGGCTGGATAAACGACGCCCTTCCTCCATATGGCACGTCTGTCCCACGACTTGGGATTCGAAAGCAGCACACGGAACTTCTCTCCTTTGGCGAGGGCCTCGCTAAATATGCTTGGTCGAGCCTTTCGTGGAACAGTCTGACTCTCAATGTCTCCCGCCGTTCCATAACTGCGATTATGTGTCGACCGTGACGGTTTTCGAAGCAACGACGTCTGCTCACCAACGGAAATTTCGGGCTCATCGGTCACTGTAAGAGCAGGTTCAATGTACGATGGGTCTTTTCTTCTTCCATTTTGATTCCTTTCCTCGTCGCTCGGAGGTGAGTTGCGTATCATCGCAGTCAACGCGGACGAACTAGAGACACGGGAAGTGGACTGGTCTGCGAGAATCTCTGGCTCCCCGACTTTTATGACTTCTGTACGCGAGCTGGACGCCTCAGAAGAGACGTCCTGCTCTTGCTGGTGATTCTGGAAGGAGTCAAGACCAAATAGGGTATCATTTTGCTGTGCCGGAACAGATGTGCCACTCAGAACAGATTCCGCATCCGAGAGCGCCAGGGACGCAAGCTCAGCAGTTTGCTCTCGAACGCCCTGCGAAGAATACTGGGCTGGGTCTACGTTGCCACAGTGTGCGTTAGTACATACGATGTTCCTCGAGCTGGGATCCATGTCAGTATCAAACAATGGCTGCGGCGTCCATACCTAGAGAGCCATGGTAGGAGCGGTGATAAAAGGATCGAGTTGGTGTTCTCAAGCTGGCTCCGCTGTATGCTGAGGCTTCCTGTCGAGAAGGACTGGTGACGAAGCCATTGCTCGAATGCTCCCCAATGATGGCCGTGGCCGCAGAGCCATTCTGCACGTCGTCATCCGCAAATGGGATGTTGTCATTGCGTGAGAAATCGCTCTGACTGCGAGGGTTGGAAATGCCCATGTCGATTCACAGCCACCGCACTCTCCGCCGCAGCATATGTAGAGGGAGAGCAAGTTGGACGTGCAGGACGTTCGGTTGGATCTTCTGGCTGAAAAGTCGTCAAAAGTTCAGGTTGATATACGGATCAAGATGACGCAAGGACCAGGGGGAGGTCGAGCAATTGGGCATTGCTTTGCAGAGCCAAAATCGGAACGAGAAAGAAGAATAGAGTAACGAGCAGCAGGAGCAGAACCGAGATAAGAGCAGTGGAGTATAAAGATTCGAGTTATCTTGAGTCACGCCCGCAAAAAACTTAATCGCAGGAGCAGCGCTTTATCGCGGTGGAGCTCTCTCGCCACCGGGCTGGGGTTGGAGTCGAGGCGCGCTGGGCCGGACGGCCATAGCTTGCGGCCGCATCCGTGGGTCGCCAGCAGAGCAGGCGGCAAATGTTTGCGGTGAGCTCCGCAAGTGGCAGCTGGCAGAACATTGTTTTATCGTTCAACGGATTCTTCATCCTGAAAACAGCTCCCCTCAGCCCGTGGTGGCGTGTTATATACATGCTTGTCGTTTCCCGTCCTCGTGCAGCGCTCTGCAGCAATTGATTGGCCTAGACGCGCAGCTCTACGATCACCCCGGATCTTCTCCCTTCCCGCACACACTTTTTTTTCGGCAACCCCGCCAAGGACGTGTGCTAAAATCTCTCACATGCCAGTTACAGTATGATGCTACCCCACCTTCAGCAAGAGGAATTGGTTCAGATAAAAGTCGCAAAGCACCTGATGCGTTGATGGGGCAACATGGGAAGCGTCTTTTGCCCTGGTCAAGGGAGCAAGCGGCTCAACACCCGATACGCCCGATTTTTCGCGCTGCAGAAGATGTTAAACCTTGTTGACCTTAGTATAACGAGCTTACATCGTGCGTGCATTACACAGGCCAACAGATGATCGCAGGCCTGTCAGAATTTGCATCCATGCTTTTATATGCTCGATGGATATGCCCTCCATAGAGCGGTCATATGCACATCTGGTTTCGCCATAGACCTTGCAGCTGCATCATTAGCCTGGCCGATGGATCTCCCCGTCTCTGAGCATGCAGGAAAGCCTGCAACTTCGCATCAATGAGGATTGAAAGTTTCTGTTACTCAATGAGACAGACCAAAAAAAATCGAATGTACATTTTTCCGTTGGGGAAATTCCGAGAATCGGTCTATACTTGCAGAGATCTATGGCAATTGGACATTTATCGTTCGTTATAAAGACGACATCAGTGTACCCGTTTTTCGTAAGCGTCATTAATTCTTGGGTATCCCGAAGAACTCCAAACTCCACCCGTTCTGACGTGGATTACATGACCTCAAAATGTAGACCCATATTTTAGCTCAGGCGCTGGAGATACCCCTGCGCGATCAGCCGCTCCACATCACCTTGGCGCACGTAGAATTGACTGTTCTTCGTCAAATTAATAGCTCTGTATAGAGCAACAACCGTCAGCAGCTTTCCTTCAAGGTAGTTAGAAAGCGGAGAAAAGGAAGGCCACAACGTACCCGTACTCGGTCTGAATCTCTCCCGCATCCTTCAGCACCCGTACATCAATGAACAAGTCCTTGGGCGGTTCCAGGCTGCCAGTGAGGTCAATATCCGTCCACTGGCCCTTGTATGCAGCCAACATATCACTGTATTGCCTAAAGTATTCCTCCTCCTCCGGACTGAGCGAGCTCCGGCCTCCGCTCTGCGAGCTCACCGGGCCTTCCTCCGTCTCGTTCGGCTGCTGCTGCTCCAGCACGTCAACGCCGTTCCAACACATCTCTTCCAGCTTCTCCGCACGGACGCGGTGGTACGCAAGCAGGCATCGCTTGTTCCGGCGCATGCAGAGGTGGTCGACCAGCAACGCGCACGCGGTCGCGGGTTCGGCGGAGGGGTTGAAGGTGCCTTCGAAGGGGGCCAGGAGGCGAGCAACATCCCTATCGAGCTCCCGAACTTCGCGAGCGACCTCATGCACCATCTCCGTCTGGTACGGGGGGAGGTGGGCTAAGGTTTGCGTGCGTTTCGCATGTTGGACCTGCGTTTCAGGTAGAAGAATCGGTTAGTTGGAGGAGGGGTGGCTGTCTTCTCCGCTCTGTGACATGGAACTTACCAACTTGTTTCCGAGTTCGCCGTACATATTTTCCAGACGGCGGACAGGATACGTTTCAGCACCGTTTCATCTTCAGCAAAAGCTAGATCATGGAGACTTGGATGTGTTCTCTTTGGATGATTGATATGCGGTCCGCCGCCAAGAGAGCGGAATCGACGCGCTTGGCGCACGGGCGCGAGCGACCTCGGGGGCTGAGCCGGCGCCGAGTCGCCGCTTCCGTCCTCTCCTCCGTACTACTTCCGGAGTCGACGCCGGAAAAGGAGACGGCTTCAAAGGTCTATGGATCATTCAGCTCACAGTGACTGTGGTCTGGACAGAAGAGCAGATCTTGTCCATTCTTCAGCTAAATTTAGTTTGTCGTCCTATCGACAGGGGCAGCGCTCTACCACGTGTTTCCCGATTCTGCAAATGAAATGAATTCCAATTGCATTCACGCCTCCGTTGATCCAGCATCGACGACGAGCTGCTCCCTCCATCCTTTTATCTTTCGAGGATACTGAAACCAAATATGTCCTCTAACTCCAAATCCGATATTTCGTTTCATTTTTATGTGCTTAACCAGACCGACATTACATACATACAGAGATCATGCAGAAGACATGCAATGTCAGGGTATTGGTACTGCTACATCGAACCAACAACCCGGTTAATAGCCGCGATTCGATGGCCAATCTACAAAGAGAGGCCATGTCCAAAAAGGCGCCGCAATAAAACAAAGCAGAATGATTCACAAACTCCACAATCTTTCAGCCCGCCCAGGATCTGCCGACAAATCCCGAACGAAATTGAATGTAACGTGAAGCCCGTTATCTTCAACACTATTGCCGCAACTTTCTTGCAGTGAACGTTCAGAATCCAGATGTCTGAGTATTGAGCCATTGATCAAATTCCTTCCCGGCTTCGCCGGTGCCTTCCTCATTGTGATGGTGGGGGTGGTGCTGTTGCTGGTGGTGGTTCAAGTCCCAGATTTCACGCCCATCTGTGACCGACTGTATTCCGGGATGATAAACCGGTTCAACATGATACTGGGTTGGATTCGACGGCAAAGGACCGGAGACTGGTAGATAGCTGTTGGTTGCAGGGTCTGCTTGCCATAGAGCATACTGAGTATTACTGTAGGCCCCGCCTGCAGCTCCTAGCTCCGCTGATTCACCATCGAAAGCGAGCAGCTGGGGATCCAGTTGACTATCATCAGACTGGCCAGGAGTTGTCGCAGTCGACTGAGGCTGGAGCAATTCATGATGTACACTTCCTGGAAGACCTGCCAGTGTTGCAGTCGCACTGTATTGAACGCCAGGAAGTCCCATTTTGCGCAATCGCACGTCTTCCACGTTTGGACCCATCATGCTGGGGTGAATGGACGGCTGGAAATAATGTGTCTGCTCAGGTGGCGAAAGCATGCCTGGCATTGGCCTGCCGGGGTTGTTGACCTGCCAGGACGATCGGTTATAGCTACCGGCCGGGAACAGATCTTGGTTGTCAAAGGGAGTTGAGTCACGGCTCTCGTAGCAGCTGTCTGCCTCGGAGCTCCTTGCCCTTTTCCGGAAATTTGCTGGAGAAGAACGGAGATTGTACTCTGGGTCGTCGAGATCGCTAGGTTCGTCTTCCTCCACAGCGCGCTTCTTCTTAGGTGGAGTATGGCTCTTGTTTGGTGCGAATTTGTATCCTGGATGCGCTTTCTGGTGGTTGTCCCTTTCTATAATCGCCAACAGCTCGAACTTCTCCCTGATCTCCGGAGGTTCAAGAGGCCAACTCTGACCGGAAGCTCTGGATACTACCTGATGGTTGTTCTGTGCGCACCACTCCTTCGTCCTCTCTGCGTAGGCGGATCGATAGAGCATGAACGAGTTCATTGGTCTTGCGATTTTCCCATTCTTCTGCTCAACCTCCTTGCGGCGGACTTCTATCGGTCGATTCACCCAGGCCTCCATATCTCTGATGGGAATATGTGTCAAGTCCTTTGTCAATTCGCTCAGAGGGGCAGTAATCTTCGGGCTTGCTCCCCTGTCTGCTTTGCCCTGCTTGTTTCGACGCCTTGACCTTGCTGTTTTGATCACTCTGACTTTGTCGACGCCCATGTTCCTAGTAGCAGCGAGAGGGGAACTCAGTGGTGGAATTGACCTTCCTTTGCGTGCCACGATACCTTCGTCAGCGACTGCTGGAGGTGTGTTGACCTGCACAGGATGCGTGAATGCCTGCTAAAGTCTTCGTCAGTTCTGTGGTCTACTTGTCGCGCAAACGATGCCATGGATTTACCGAATGCTGTACAGGGAGAATGTGAGGGTAATCGCCACCAGAAGTGTGATATGCAGACGATGAGCCATAGTCGTCCTGGTACTGTCAGCTCCATCAAGCGACATCGCAGACACAAGAACTGACACTTAGAAATGATATTGCACTGTCGTGGCTATAAGACATGTTGTGAGAAGCCATCTCGGGGTGCATAACCGCGGCTCCGTAACGCTCATCATTCGCATAGGCTTGCGGGATGATGGCGCAAGGTTCCAAAGAAGGTGCAGAATGGGGCTCTCCATCTGAGGACTGAGGAGGCGATGGCGGCGGTCCGCTGATAATTCTTCCAGTAGCCATACTCTGAGGAGACCGCTGATCCGGTAGTTACTGTCGAGACTGTCGGCGACGCGGATCGAGAAGACTTGTTGATATCGATAAGAGCTATCTGGTCGCAAACTCTCCCACTTATACAGAGGTTCAAAGGGATTCTTATCCAAAATGGTTGTTTGGCAGAGGCCGCTTTCGAGCCTTCTGTCGTCCTGGCGACTAGTGGGAGTAATAAGTTGTTGTGTGCGTTATTCTTGGGCTGCTTGTGTTGTGTTGTTCTGGTTTCGGTTTGGTTCGGCTCAGCGAAAGTCCCTGGAAGCATGCCACGAGCGTTCGTCAATCCTGATATAGGATACCCTCAAACTTCCTTGAGCCTCCTATTCAGAGAAATTTCTCATTGAAGGACTCTTTTGATTCACAGGTTCTGGTAATTATCCCCAGAGGCGGCCGTGGCCCATATGTTGAATGGGGAGACAAGACGGCCGTATCGGCATAAACTTCAAAAGAAATCTTAAGAAAGATCTTAGGTTGCGGGGCCCCCTTGGATATATCTATGCTGCAAGGGTATGACAACTGATCTGGGGAGAATAGATGAGTAAGGAGCTATACCTGGAAGAAAGATGGGGGATATCGCACCGCTTATGGATGGAATGCTGCAGACACCCGTTCTAGATGCGGAACCTTGGTGGGCGGGGAGGCTGAAACTGAGCCCAAAGAACCTGGTGGCGGCAGTGCGATCAGGCGGTGCCAGCAATCAGAGCCCTAGCGTCTGAATGCAGGTACTGGCGTGGTGATGTCTCATGGAACTCTTTGTCCAGTCACCTTGAGGCTTGAGTTGCTATACAAGAACAGCAGCACTCAGCACACAAGCTTTCAGAGCAATTGTGGCTCTTTGTCCACTAATATTCCTATCCTGGGGGCGGCAAAGAGGACCTGGTCTGAAGATGTTACAGGCTTCTGGATGCGGTACTGGAGGGCTTTTGATATAGTTCCAGCGGTAACGTCGACCACGTCAGGAGATCATGAGAAGAAAACGCCAAGGCCACGCGGTTGCCCAATGTTTGGATACTAATCTATAACGCCGAGAGGATGGTACAATTTGGTACACGGCAAATTTATATGCACGGGTTGATCTACTATGGCTGTCGCGATGACGGGCTGTCCACTTGTATAGCGCCGGAACCCCGATGTTCGGCTCCCTTTTTTAACCTAACACTGTTAGCCGGGAAGCATTGGTCCATAAGAGCAGGAACTGGTCGGCATAAGTTCAACACACGGCGGCGCGAGAGACACCGCTCTGCAAACGATATACCTATGGAGCCGGTCCCACTTTTCCCAAGATAGGGCAAACGAGGTTGACCCTCACAGGGACTCCTGGGGTGATCTGGACTGGCCCTGCAAAACATTCCATACAGCAGGGGTTGGTTGCTGTGGAGCAAAATACGCTTAGCTACAGGGAAGGGCTACCTCAAACGCCAGGTACGGCTCCATGGCACAGTGCACTCTTGCTAGTTGCAGGCTCTTGCTGGCATTGCCACTCTGGAGGAGCTCATACAATGCTGGGTTCCGGAATGGGCCGTCTATAACTCGGTACACCTGCTGTTCGCCATATTATTCTTCGTTACCCAAACAGTTGCTCGCTGGGGCCCTTCCTGTACACGTTGGGGCGTACGTGCTAATCATTAGGGTACCAGCGGATCCGGGAGATACCCCATCTCTAGAACCTAAGCGACTCAGGACTCGAAATCTCCGCCTTGTAGAATGGCCGTGCCGGTATTTTTTAACCTTTCAATGCCAATAAATAACTCGATTGGCTGCGACTCGTCCGATTTTTGAGTCAAATCACACCGCTCTCGAGTCTTTCCAGCCGCTCTACGCGACAGTCGACGGAGGTTGCGCTTGTGTCGACTGTGATGATAGGAGCCAGGGTCGGCATCCTGGCGACAATTTAGACCTGTCTAGGAAATTAGCCTTCCACGCTATTCAAATCATTCTCTGCATCGTTGCCTCATCACGTGGTGATTAAACAATTTGTCATGCCGCGCTATGTACTGTATGTACTCCGTACATCGGAGTTCAGAACGACGTTCAATATGGTGAAATTTAATTTCCCCGGTATGATTTCCACAAATCTGGGCAGCATCATCCTGGAAAACTGACCAAAACCGTATAGACACAGGAAATCAGTTTTGTGCCTTACCTAATGCAGACACCTGTCTTTTGGGGATCCTTACTGCGCATGTGCCCAACTGAGAACTCCAACAGTTGCCTGTTGAAATCCGTATCATGATTGGGGTAAATCTAAGCCAGTGGGATCAACCAAATCTTTTCCCCTATCTTCACTCGCATGGCACCCCCTTCGATGCGCGATTGGATGACATTATTACCTAAGCCTTTTTTTCGAGCGTTTTCGTGTTACGGAGAGCTGCGCCGCACGCCCGAGGATGTATGTACGGTACTCCGTACTTTTGCATTAGGCTCGAGAGCCTGCCACATAGTTTATCTCTCGTGGCCGGGCGTTGTCTGCCACGAATCTGTTGCACGATTCATATCCGAAGATTAACCCGAGCAGGGCTCTAGTCATTGGCTAGGGACAGAACCCGGATCATGTGCGAGATATCTTCTTCATAGTTAAGCATAGGATCGGACCATACCGACTATTTTCCTGCCAAGTCATGCGGCATTTAATTACCCACAAAGGCAGATCGCGATTCTATAGGACTCAGCGTTGACTATCGCCATCGAGGCATATTCAGGGGCTTGTCAAGTGTTCCGTACCGGGGGGGGGAGCAATGGATGAGATAACTGTTGAAGCGCCCATCTCCACTGATCTGATAGTGCCAAGTGCCGTTGACAACAGGATGAGGGTTGACCGTAACAATGCTGCATCCATCCAGACCCGACGCAATGGTTCAATGTCATTCTAGAATACGGTCTAATACACGCCAAGGGACACTCATTCCATTTCCGGAGGGTTTGAGATTGGACAGACCTCATCCCCAACCCCCTGCCTAGTGCATGGAGGGCTATGACCATGGACCATTTCCCGAGCAGATCGTATGTACATACAGACAGTTTTGAATTTGTTAACACCGCCCTACCCGGGATCAGTGCCAGGTTCCAGACAAGCTTTTCATCCCTGCGGACGAAGAGACCGTCTCGAACAAAAAGTACTGCGTGGAGGTAGTACAGCCATAGCGCCTTGCTGCTGTTACTGTATTTGGATTTGCCGGTTCGTGGCAGGGATCTGCGCTGTCACTTTGGAGTCTAAGCCTCTCGGCTGACAGAGGAGCAGACCTTGAGAAGTCGTGAAGTCTGCCTTGGGTAATATCAGGGACTTCATTGTCGGGGATTTCGCGTGCGGAAGGCGCCTCGTTTCAGGATCTGAACGAGGGCTTTGTCACTGATCTGTTTCAGCCATGAGGCCCAGACACCACATTCGCGATTCTAAAGATATATTCTCACTGACGCCCACTTCCTTTCTTTCGAGAACGGGACGGTGCTGGAGTGAAATAGGAGGAGGGTTTCGAAACGTCGAAAACAAAGCTATGGGGCGGCCGATGGATCCTTGGGGCGCTCTAGTCCCGCGAGACGTTCCGGCCCCTGTGTGATAACCGAATGCGAGGGAAGCCTGTGCTAGGCTTGTGGATCCTGTTCGACAGAGAAAATCCTCTACGGTCCCCCGCAGTTGCTAAATGCTGATCACTCGATGATCTGCCGCGCCTGCCAGAGGCCTCCCAAGCAGCAAAACTGATGGCATCGGGCTATGCTGATCTACACATACATACATATATCCTGCCGACGGGATAGCCAATCCGACAGATACAACAAATGACCATGAACTCTCACTGGTTGACCAGTGAGCAACGGTCGAATTGTGGCTGAAGAATTAGAAGACGGCAAAAACCGGAAGCTTTAACGCCATAGCGGCCGTTGAGAACTAGCGCATGCGGCATCTCTGGACCCCGGCTCCCCAGAGGGAGACCGAGGTGGTCCGAACGCTCCCTGGATGGATCTTCGCCTGCCCGCTCGCCTCGTCAGGCAAAGCAACTGAGTCACAGGGCATTTAGGGGCAAAGCAGGTGGGAGATATTATTCTTTTGGCGAGGGGCATCACGGAGCCGATCGAGCATGCCACTCCGCACTCCATATCAGGCTCAGCGCTTCTGTGATGCTACTGACTCTCAGGGGTGACTATTTGGAATCATTCTTGGCGGCACAGAAGGCGCGAGCAATGCCAGGAGTGCGCATACCACGTTGCGCAGCACATCACCCCATCCTTCACACAGCCCACTTGTCGCTCGTGTAGACACGAGGAGGACGTTAAGGTTTAAGTTAAGATGCGTCGTGCCGAGCTTTGTGGAGTCTCCCTTTGGCAGCGGGACAGCGGGCGATCGACCCGCGTGGGTCTTCCAGCATGCTTGGCACAAACCTGCCATCGGACAACCGGGCGACTCAGGAAGACGCTCCTGAAGGCTGAGGCGGGCAGTGCACGAGAGGCCAACAGAGACCTCCGATGTGATTCGTGATTCTTGCGTGCCGGTACTCGATAGGTCCTCTGCGTCCGACCCAAAAAGAAGCTCGCCCAGTGCTACACCTGCAGCGCGGCTATAAAAAAACACGGCGTAGACATGTACCATGTACTGTGCTATACATCCACTCTGTACATAGACATGTCTCACTTGGCTTCCTGGGTACAACAGGGAAGATCAGCTCTTGCACGTGCCAAGCGTGGACTGCGGATGAGCAGCAACTCTGAATGAGTTTGCGTAGCGCCCTGCAACGTGTCGCCAGATGCATTGTCCGTGCCGCGCAATTCCCATCAGATGATAACGGTCTATCGCTCGGGTCTGTAACGAGGAGTCGCAGTGCCCAACTTCCTCAGAGGCATGAGGCTCGCTACACGTCATGGCAGATGGTCTAGGAGACAAATGCCAGACTCCTCACGGGATATACGGCCGTACGGTATTTTTGGCAGCCTCAGCCACCAGGCTATGCCCGCCAAGGATAGCTGTTGACGGGCGACTCGACAAGGCGCCTGTTATCGAGAAGGACTGGCGATGGGAGGCCCAGCGAGCAGATGTGACATGTAGCGGACCGGGATGCGGGACGACGCGGGGCACTGCCGGGAAATTCGGGCTTCGTCGATAACTTTGGAGTCTACTCCCGTATCTACAATATGCCTCTCCGAGGTAGGCGCTGAACTGCCACCACGTCTGGCCGATCCCGCGCAGCCCTAGGCCCGGATGGCTCTGGCCACATGGACTACAGTGCTGGTTGCATCCGGACGTTGGTGGCGGCGTGTCAAGAGTACGGAGCAGATGGATCGCCCAGGGATCTACACGACTTTAAACTATGTCCATGACTATATGTACATCCTCCCGGAGGAGGGGGGGGGGTTCCGAGCAGAGGCGTTGCTTGCTTGCTGGTCGAACAGCGCTCTGTATATGCAACGGTGCCGTTGAGATTGGTGGCTATTGACTCGGCCAAGGCCAAAAGTCGGCAAGGTCCTATCAAGCCGGTCAGGTCAGCCCCTCGATCGCAGCAACTAAGTCTGCGGGGTAAAGTAAGTAAGGCCAGTGAGTGGCACAGATTGCAGGCCACCCTGTGGCCCTGTCGCTTCTCTCATCTCACGATTTCCATGTCGTGTCACCTTCGAGCAGGGATTCCCCTGGCTCTCGGCACTGCCGTGTCACGGCGTGCCCTAGTGCGTGCCGCGTAGAAACTAAACAGCAGCCCGGTGCAGTAGTGGGCAATAGTCCTCTTAAGACTCTCAGGGCTCTCTCACCGGAAAAAATACAATTATAAATTGTAATTTCTTCCTCTGCAATAGTCTGTGCATAAGTGTCCAATAGAACAGAGGTGCTAGAGGTGCTAAATCCGAATCCCAGGGCACAGCTCCTGGTTTCTGGGGACGAGATAAAGGATGATAAATTAAATTAATATTACGGAGTATATACCGTACACTGCGCCTGCACCTGCAACCGCACATCAACTACTATACTTACCCGGGTGGGTGAGTAAAATTTCTGATTTATTGGCGGAGCCAGACTACCGGGGCCGACGTTGATAGCGGGAACCTGGTAAACTGTCAGGCGGTGTGAGGATGGGGATGAGGATGTCCTGTGCTGTGCTGTGCTGTGGATCATGATGGATGGATGGAGATCCTGTGGATGACGGGATGTACTGTACATGTACAGGACATTAAGTGCTGCACATCCATCTGTAGATGCTGTACAACATACCTTATGTATGTATGTATAGTTATGTATGGATGGTGTATATGCCTATTTGATGATGACCATCTAGATAGATACCCGGGGTTGTCGTCTGTCTGTTGCCTGTTGCCGCAGAGGAGAGAGACGTCTCGATACTGCGGTCGGTGTACTCCTACTGTACTACTGAGTAGTACTGCACTATGCATAGTACTACTTACAGTACCTACTGTTGAGGTCAGCATCTATCTGATACGGGAGATACACATACTAAACAAATGAACAGGGAACCCGTAGTAATAATAGAGGAATAATAATCGGAAGGCAGAAAGAAGAAGAATAAGAATAAAAAAAATAGGCGGTCAATTGAATTGCTAGAGTGATATTTTCACAAAGGACTTGTATAGTATCTCCGTTGGGGAATAAACGGTCGATCGATCCATCAATCTTGTCCCATATCTATACTATACTGTAGGTTATAATATAGATCAGTGCAGCTCATGTATGTCCTTATATTATCACTAGTAGTAGCAGCAGTCCTCTCAAGCCAATGCACAAGTAAGTAAAGCAAGAAAGCAAGAGAAACAAGCTGCAATATGTATGTATGTATGTACGGTACAAGTAACCGATAATACTTTCTGCTTCTTTGTTCCTCCAAATGCCCTCCAAACCGCGGGAGAATGCTTGGGTCGGATCCCTTGTACAGGTACGTACAGTATCTGCAACGCGACCAACGTGCTTAACTAGGAGAGAGAAACAAAAAGTTGAAGCTTTAAATTGGACTACACGTGTAGCTGGCTAGCTGGCTAGCTAGATAGCTAGATTGCTAGATAGCTGACTTCCTAGATAGATAGGTAGGTAGGTAGTAGGTAGGGGATGATGGAGATATCTACTTCAACTTCTACATAGATTACCTAGGTAGGTAAATTAGGTAGGTACATGTAATAGCCAATAATTGTCCGGGTGAGATTGGAACGGAATCCCATATGTATGTAGTCTTCTCCTTTTCCCGGATTTTGCTCACTTCTGTTTCGATATTGTTGCAATTGATGAGGTTATCCATCGATCAGGCAAGTAGACAGATAGATAGATATAACTGCCTCTGTAGTCCGAGAGGCAGGGAGAGAATATATTAAAAGACCACTCACCATAGAAGAATGTTATGAAATGAATTGAATCAAATTCAATAAATCACGTATTTAGAAGCATAGCAATTATGATAAATCTAATCCGCATAACGTGTCAATATATATATTTATATACACCAGGAAATCCGGAAATTTATCGGAATCAAACCAAATAACCTTCCTCCGGAGGATATCTGGATCTGCACGCGCGATGCGATGCGGTGTGGTGCGATGCGATGCAACACGATGCATATTTCGACTGTATTCTGAATCTGACTGCACGGAGTGGTCTATTTATTGAAATGTTGCGTGCGTTTATGTATATGTCCCTGATATACCTAATCCATCTATCTACCTATAGAATAATGTTCCTAGGAAGGGGTGCTTTTTATAATTCACTCTTGCACAATTTTTTTAAAAAAAAGTACTCAAATTTCTTCAACTAAAACCATGCTGCAGAAGAAACATGGCTAACTGACTAAATAATCAAATAATAAATCCGAATTCCTAACACCAGCAGGTTTGCCGTTCATGGATGTAACGAGCTTGTCTTATATATATATATATATATACACGGTACATTCAATTCCGCTTACGTCTGTCTGTCTGTCTGTCCGTGTACTGACCGCTGAAAAAAATAGTCTTATAGTATCAGTTGGTTAATGATTACATTTATATAATAAGATCGAGACCGAAGATCATACACATCTATGCTTCTGTTTCGGTTTCGTACTATATCTACATGCAGTACTGAATATATGTACATGCATACATCTGATTGATATACAGCTACAGGACACCTCACTCAGGGTGGGATGCGAGAGTTTCTTGTCCTGTATCTATATAAGAAAAAAAAGAGATTAATACCAAAAGCAAAACCAGAACCATACCTATCTATCTATCTACCTACCTACCTAGATAGATAGATAGATAGATAGGTAGACCACCAGACCACCAGACCAGTCTCTATCAACACCCCAACTCTCCCCTGCCTCCGTCTCAATCCAGATCCAAGACCAAGACCATACACACAGTCAAAGTCCCGCAAGTCCCACAACTATCTATTCCCATCAAGTTTAAATCCAAATCTAAACTTGAATTGAATCCGATTGATCTACTGGTCAATCAATCGATGGATTGATTATCCATCCAAACTAAACTAAACTCAAGTAAAGCCAAGAAAGAAAGAAAGAAAGAATCTCTTTGTTCGTCTCTATCAGGATCAGGCATAAATACATACAGAAATACACACATACAGACCTATAGACTATACCTGGACCAAGAAAAGAAGGCACTACTATGACTATCACTATGGCTATGGGAGGCGAGAGAAAGAGAGGGAGAGAGCCTGGTGAGGTCCATGAGGACAGGACAAGAGTCAATCCAGTTAGGTAGTTTCTATCCTTTCTATCTATCTATCTAGTCTCTTGAGGTAGCGGAGCAGAGCAGAGCAGAGTAGATGTCCAGCTCAAGATGGGAAGTTAAGGGGAGGTAGCTCTATAGAGGGAATAGGAATAACATCAACATGCCCAGCTAGATAGATGTGAAGAGGGAAAAGAAAACTACCCGAGTATCTCCATCCAAGGGGTAAATGAGGAGGGAAAGGGGGGGGGGGGGGGGGGGAGAAATGAATCGCACCGCCAACGCCTCTGTCTGGCTATCCATTTCATTTTATTCCATTCCATGAATTGTCTATGTACATACCTAATGTATACTATGCTGTGGAGAGAGAGAGAGACAGAGAAAAGACGTAAAAAAATCTAATCTAGCCAACTAGCCAATTCCCATGGCACCAACCTGCAACCTCCAGCTCCAGCACCGTCAGCAACCATGACCACGACCATGACCATTCATCCATGCATCATCTACTTGTATTGAAAGCGTGAAGTTTTTGTGTGAGATAAAACAGGACATAGATTCGATCGGGGTCCTCCTCCCTTCCGATCACACCAGACCAGAACATGTTAACCTGACCAATCGAATTACAAAAAGATTGGTGCACAAGGAACCGAATATGATAGGATAGGAGGACAGGTGCAGAAGTTTTGTTTTGAGCGTATGAAAAACGTGAATGCAAAGCGATAACAAATCCCAACAGATCCAGGGATGACAAGAAATCAAAAACCAAGCTGAGCTGCGCCAACCACCAAAGTGCCTTAAGCAAAGGGATTCTATCTATTGTACAGTACATACATTACATTCAGGCGACGGATGCAAGAGAGAATACCGATTAAGGGAGCCTTTATGGTTCCGTGTGTCGTACGTCCAAGGCGTAGTAGTGCTAATCTAAAGCGTCATGGCAGACCAAATCGCAAGCTAAACAGGTGCGTTTCACTGTGCGTTAAAGCCTTGACTGTGCTGGACAGCAGGCTGGACAGGCTGGGATTGCCGCGGCTGCTGGGCCACCGGAGTGGAAGGTGGAAAAGAGGGCTGGAGCGAGGGCACTTGCTGACCGTTCGACGCCTGCGTCTGAGCCATCATCTCGTTTTCCCTCTGCCTCCGTTCCTCCTGTTCCGGAGTCATGCTCTTCACGGGCGGCGGAATGGGCGCGTCGGGCGAGCTCCTGCCCATCAGCTTGGGGCTCGGCTGGAGCCGCTGAACAGGGGGCACGACAGACGCGTTTCCCACATTCCCAGAGGCCATAGGCCGAGGGGAGTGCTTGGTCGGGCTCAGCCCGGACATAGGCATGCCTTGCGAACCCTGAGGCGGCGGAGAATGATAGAAGGAATTACTACCGCTTGGGGTAGCGGCAGAGAAGGACGGATGTCTGCTATGGCTCGAAGAAGGCGGGGCAAAGTTCGCAACGTTAGACTGTGGAGTCTGACTGTGCCCGAATGGCGTCCCTGGGACAGAGCCGTTGGACAGTGCAGACGATGGGATACCCGCAAGAGGGCCAACATCGTGATTGCCCTGCGTCGGTGACATCGAAGGCCGGTTCTGAATCGGTGATGGAAAAGGCTGGCCATACGTCGAATGGGAAGAGGACGGCCTCTGAGAGTTCAAGGGGCCGGCGTTGGTCAAGTTTCGATGAGGCGAAGGCGGCGGTTGATGGACTTGTTCTTGAACTGGCTGCGAAGAATGCTCGTTGGGAATGAATTTTGGGGGATACTTCGTCGGAGACGGAGCCACGCCATTTACAGCTTGTGATGGAGAGGAAGGAGCGTGAAGAGAGCTAGATGGGTTCAAACTGCCATTCACCGCAGGTTTAAGACGACGCTCAGGCGACGACGGAGGGTTGGGAGCGGTTTGCTGGACACCGTTGGTTTGAGGCGGAGCAGGCTGCTCTGAAATCGAGCCAGTCTGCGTGTTGGAAACGTCCGTGGTCGGCTCAGCAGCAGGAGGGGCGTTGCCAACCTCAGACGGGTGGGGGACATCGACGTCCTTCGGTCTCTTCGTTGAAGGGGACGTCTGGTCTTCCTCGCTCTTGCGCTTCTCGCCGTTGGCCGCAGCCGCATCTGACGGCGGCGAGGTCGACGTATTAATGCGGAATTTCAAGGGCGGGATCTTTGGACGTTTCGCCTCCTCCTCTCGACGTTTGCAGTCGTCACAAATGAAATGGAAATCGTCTTTCTCCGCCACGTCCTGTGGAATGCCTAGGCACTTGCTATGTTGCCAGACATTGCACCGCTCACAAGCGACACTGTGGGTGCCATCATCCTACTCGATGGTCAGCAGAGTCGTCGCAGAGTAGTGGCTGTAGTAGCATTGGGTTCTTACCAGATTCGCGCCGTGAACACCGCAGCCGGAGCAATCAAAGAACCATTGATCCTCCTGAGCGAGTTCCTCCAGGCTCTTCTTTCGCTTCTCCATCTCGACTTTCAGGTGCCTCTCGGACATTCTGCTCTCGCCGCTCTCTAGCTTCTTCTTCTCTTCTTCCATTCTGGCCAGTTCCGCTTCATGTAGCAGACGCTTCTGCTCCCGTTCCCTGATGCGCTGTTCTCGCGTCATGATCCGGTGCTGCCTCTCTGCCTCCATCTTCCTCCGCCTTTCCTCCTCCTTGCGAGCCGCCTCCAGCTCCGCCTCGCGTTTCCGGGCAGCTTCAGCCGCCTCTCGCTCCTGCCGTTCCCTCTCCATCCTGCTCGCGATGCGGCTGGACCGCTTGGCCGTAGCGAGGAGCTGCATGTTGAGCAGTTCCTTTTCGCGTTTCGCGATCTTCCGCTGGCGGGCCTCCTCGGCCTTCTGGATGACGGGAAGGACTTGTTCGATGAGTCTATCCCTCAAAATCTGCTCGTTGGGGTCCCTTGTCTTCCGGATCGTGTCGATGAACGCCTCGTACTCGGCCAGAGTGATGGCGATACACTCCCACTTGTATCCGCCAAAGGTGTCTTCTTCCTGTGCATTCTCTTTCTCTTCATTGAGGTCCTCTTTCTTCTCTTCTTCCTCGTCCTCTTCAGCTGCCTCGGAGAGTCTTCTCCTCTTGGCAGCCTTGGCGGCAGCGCGCGCCCTCTTGGTGTTTGCCTTCGGTTTAGCGGCTCTGGCGGGAGGGGCGGGAGGGTTGGTGCGGCGGTAGAGCCGGTTGTCGTCCAGGACGTAGTAGTAGCGATCATAACGATCGTATCCGAGTTCCTCGATACGCTGTCATCCGCGTCGATTAGCTATATAGAGTCTCATCACGGGCGTGCGCAACTCACCCACTGTGTCTGGTCAATCTCCCGTTGCTCGGGCATCTTCTCCCTCATGCGGTCCGGGTTCCAGAAGGTCCAGACGGACAGCTGATGCAGCACACGCAGCTTCAGGAAGATATCAAAGTCGTTGAACTTCTTCGGCTCCTCATCGTAGCCGAAGGGGTTCGGCAGGTGGGGTGCCTTCGCATTGTACTGGCGGCGGGTATACTCGTCGAAATTCTCACGACTACAACCAGGTATATGTGTTAGTATCGGTCGCAATAATCTACCAATGATAGCGACGAGGGATACGTACGTGAGGCCGCGATGCGACGAGACGAACTTGAGCATGCAGAGCCCGATGTCGAGGAGCTTCTCCGACGGGCCGGGCTTGAGGCATTCGGTCTCGAGATCCTGCGATTGAGGGTAACACACGTCAGCAAACGAGGCAAAAAGACGCGGGAAAACACGCGTAAACGATCGTCATCAACAGGGTAATGTGTCCGGGGAAAAAAAAGCACAACGCGATCTTGCTGAGATAAGGAACGCCGCCCGCGCGCGCGGGGGGGAAGGGGGACTAGTATCAAGTGGTAAGAACACACACCTCGATATCGAAATCCTCGTCGATCTTGAGAACCTTGCCAAAAGTGTAGATGAACTGCATGAGATTGGCAAACTCCCAGCAATTCCGCAGGCGCTGGAGCAGGCCCGGCTGCTCGGGTTGCTGCTGCTCGGGCGCGGGCTCCATCTCGGAGTGGGCGCGTTTTCGCGATACCATGGCGGCGGGAGGGAAACGGTGAGGCGCCGCGGCGCAGGGGGAGACGGTCCCTCACGATTTCTCTCCCGTCGTCGTACGCAAAAAAGTCTAAGATAGGATACGAGGTTCTCGGGGTCTAGGAACGAGAGATCTGCAGAGCGGACAAGGTGGACGGGGGTGGAGAGCTGGGAGCTGCAGGGCAGGGAGATCGGGGGACGTGTATCGCTGCTCGTGAGGCGAGAGAGAGCGGATGAGCTCAGCGACGGGTCGAGAGGCGCGTCGAGCCGCGCTAGGCCGCGTCGGGTTATATTAGCGAGAGCAGCCGCCGGGGGGCCAGACCGCCGGTCCAGACGCAATGATGATCGCGGTGATCGATCTTGATGCTTTTCGCTCCTCATGGGCGATCTTTTTGTGGTGTTCTGCTTCCGTGCGGGTGAATTGCTGCGCCAGTCTCTCTTTCAGCACAATGAATAGCCATTGAACACCTGAATGTGTTCCTGCCATTCACCACCGCCGCCTTGCCATCTTGTTCAAGATCTGCTACGCCCAAAAGAGCTTAATTGTTTGCTATGCAGAGGAAGCTGGTATTATGTTAGTACAGTGCAATATGTAGCTACTCAAGACAACGTGCTTTTGAACATGAAGGAGTACTCTGATGAATCAAGGAGAAGCTTCCCAGCCACCTAAACTCGAGCAAGGGGAAGGTAGACCACCAGAGACCTGACACATCCAGTGTTCAGCAACTTCCTTCGCCCCTGAAGGCCATCACACATTTGATTCCTACCTGTCTCTCATCACCTGTCAATAAAATATGAGCAGGACGATAGGGGGAAAAAAGTTCAGGGCAGAAAGGGCATCTGGCGACTCGTAAAAGGTGGACATGGAAATTTTGCTCATGTTCTCTTTTCTGCTCCTTCTCTCCTCCCTTGATTTTGTCCATTAACAACCTGGTGCGTTCCATACCCGAATGTATCTATTCCAACGGCTCCGAATCTTCCAGTACATCAGATGAGAAAAGGGGGTCGGTGGGAAGCTATTCTTGTAGTTGAAAATATATGCAACAGTAGACAAGGGGCAACATAGAACACACGTCAGAAAAATGAAAAGCAAAGATGCATAGATCCTGGTATCTCTCGCTCAAAGAAAGTCTATCTGACAGGTGCTTGCATGAAAGAAAGCGACCACAAGAGGATGAAGAAAGATGCATAGGAAGACAAACCATCCATATCGCCGCCACCCAACAGCCCGTACCATGATGTTGAAACCGAATGCCCCACAAACGGGAAGGAGACAAGCAAAAAAAGTTCGATACATCGTACACACAAGATTCCCAAAGTCCCAATCCCCGATATCAATTAAACTCAGAAAAGAAGTAATTTGCCGCATCCTTTTTTTGTGATGTTGTCGCATTACTTTTTTGCGGGTCTTTCGCGCCTAATGATCCCATTTCGCCTTGAACCGCCCCATGCGTGTCGTAAGGTCAACAAAATTATTAAGCTTTCTTTACATAGTAACACCGGTCGCTCCGTCAGCAGCGTTATCAGACAGGTTGATCAGCAGCTGAGCGAGACAGCGCTTCGTGGCTGCATCATCGCGCAGAACTGAAGAGAAAGTCGCATCGCGGAGAGGCTCGGGGAGGCACTGGCGGAGAGCCTCGCGGGCCCTGCTGTTGTCGCTGAGGCTGGAAGGCGAGTCAGCACACCCAGACCAACGACGTCATGCATTAAGGGCATATATAACCGGAAGAAAAGTACAGCTTGAGGCAAACTTACCGAAGGAAGCAGCGGACAACGTGCTTGAGCAGCCTCACAGTCTGTTGCTCAACGAGCTGCGTAACCATGTTGCTCAGGACCGTGCCCACGGCATAGAATCTCTCATAAGTGGCGCAGATATATGCGAGACCAACGTCGTCGAGAAGGATCTTCTGCACTATAAAGATCGCCACCGTCTTGCTCAGCTCGGAGCCGGTCTCCATAATGCGGAGGCAGAGAGGGATGATTTCGGTAGTGAGAAGGAAATTGATCACATCGGAAGAATCATTCTTGACAAGCGCGCCAATCACGCCCAAAGAAGTGAGACGCAGATATTCGAAAGGGCGGGATTTGGACGTCGTGTTGAGGAAAGGATAGAGAAAAAGAGGTATATGAGCTTTTTTCACAGTCGAGTCAGCTTGCCAATCACAAAGCGAGAGTATGTTCAGACTGCATACCGTTGAGGAAAAGAGTGCGAGTCTCATTGTGAGACGCAACGCACTGCAGCAGAGCCAGAGCATTGCAAACCCGATTCGATGCCGCAGCCGTCAACTGGGATGGGTTCAGTAGAGGGTAAACGGAGATAATTTCCTGGAGCAACGCGGTCATCACACCTGTATAGATAAGAAGTCAGCTCCTGCACATCCTCACAAATCATGAGACAGGAATATCCCATCCACTCCAGGAGTGATCAACGTACCGAAAGAATGCCAGATGACCAGCGCCAGCTCCGGCACCTGCTCCCGCTTCTTGCTGAGCTCCATGAGCGCTTGCTCCCTCCGGTTGGGATCCAGCAGTTCCGCGACCCAGATGAAGACCTTGCGGTTCTCTTCGCTGATGCCGGGGTCCATGGCGGCCAACGCACCATCTCCCATCATCCCTGCAGCGCCGGCCGCCTGGGCCGGGTTGGCACCGGTATTGCCGCCCATCGCTAGGCGGTTGTAGTGCTGGTGCTGAGCTGCAGCCGCGGCGGCCGCAGCAGCTTGAGCCTGGGCATGCTGTTGAGCGGCGAAAGAGGAATGCTGCTGCTGATGCTGAGCTTGATGCTGTTGATGCTGGGCCGCATGATGCTGCTGGTGCTGCTGGTGCTGCAGCCAGGAGGGCTCGGCCTGGGGGTACTGGTGCTGGTGAGAAAAGACGTGCTGCGTCTGAGTTTGGAGCATGGCGAGCTGTCGGGGCACCGGGATGGTCGATCGTGTCACTCAGGACGGAGCGACCAACGGATGGCTGGAATGAAGAAGCAGTCTGTTCTAATAAGATACTATCAAAAGAGGAATCTCACAACTAAAAATCAAATTTTCAAGAGCTGGTGAAGGAGTGGAGGTGGAAGGACAAAAGGGTCGTGGAGGTCCGAGGGATGAAGTCTGAGGAGAGTCCGGGAAGTGTAGTCGACGGAGAGGGAGGCGGGGGTTGCGCACGCCGGCGATCGTCTGTGTGCCGGGCCCGTCAAGCTCCACCGGCGCCGGGCGAGGTCACTCTCCAACGTCAACGTCCCTCCAACACTCAATACAACCCCTGTTACCGGTGTTGCGTCGACCAATTTCTGTTTGATCTCTACGGTCGCGGGTGCATACACAGTCCTTTTGGGACAGTTCAAGCAACTCCATGGTGCCCTCGTCGTGTATGCGGCTCGCGACCTGACAGCCACCCACGGGCAGCGGCGGCGAGCTCCCTCTCCGACGGTGGCACTGCACCCCTCTGACGCACAAGTATGCCAGGGATGCAAGGTTATGAACGGCCCTGGATGGCAGAGCCCCTCGATATGTCTTACCGAACGCAGCGGAGTTCGTTAGGCTGAGTACAAAACAAAGCTCTTGAACCAACGGAGACCTCCCTGGCAACAAGTTACGTATGTACCAGTCCTTCAAACCTTAGTTCAACCCTCACGTCCATGACTGTCATTCTTTTTCAAGTGCCTAGCATACATGTCTCATTTCCATCATCAACATTTCTTCGTCATATTTACAAAGAACTCACATATCTCGTAACTGAAAGAAACATTCCGCATAACCCCTGATGGTATAAGGATGGCCAATTCGGCTCCCGTCCTTTATTATATCCCATCCCATGCATGAGTGGAAAGAAAAAAAAATGAACATGAAAAGTCGTCATCATCTGCATTCATGATCGCTGCGTGCGGGATCGTGATCTCCTCGAGTCTCTCGTCGTTCTCGTCCCTCTTGTCCCTCTCGTACCTCTCGTCCGTCGATCAGAGCTTGCGCTACCTGTATTGTTGTCAGTGACGGTTCATGCCAGATCCATGCGATAGATCATAGGACTACTTACTGGTACTGGTGTTGTAATCGGAGTAGTACGGGTACGAGCTTGAATAGGTGTACTCGCTCTTCTCGTCATCCCGGTCTCTGCGCCTCTTCAATCCTAGACAGAGCGCAAGCGCGCCGAGGATAAGCCCGACAGATGTCCAGAAACCCAGTCCTGATTTCTTCGGACGCTCCTCTGTTAGTGATGGGCGAGTACCGAACCAAGTCCGTCCTTCCGGCCTCGTGGCGTGGGAATGATGAGAGTAGCGCTCCTCGACGTATGTTGTCTCCGTCCTCCTCCTCCGACCGCCAAAGAGCCCCATGACAGCATCCAGCGCGTCTTTGAAGCACCAGCAGGCCAGTAGAAGTAGTATGAGAGCTACTCCCGCAATAACTCCAATGACTATCCCCGCGATAGCCCCGCCACTAAGGCCGCCGCTCGACGCCTTAGCTCCGATCACGGTTGCTCCATTAGTTCCTACGGGAGCGATGAAACCCATAGTTGTTGTCGGGCCGCCAGTCTGAGTGACGGTAGCCATGCCGCTGCTCGTCGGCCGCAGAGGAGGCGTGGCAGTTGGGGCAAAAAGGCTGCTATAGTACATGGATGAAGCTCCATCAACACACACATTGTTCTCGCACATCTGAGAGGCGCTGCAGCAGAACTCCCCGCAGGGTGTTTCGCCAAGCGTGGGCCTGCAGCTAGCGGTTGTGGGCTGGGACACGAAGCTGCTGTAAGTAGAGGTGATTGTCACGACATCAGTCTCAGTCCGCACATAGGTAGTCGTGAAAAACTCCCATTGGCCGTTCGATTCTGATGCATCCAGGCAAACAGCCTGCCCTTCACTGTTGGTGCCGCAAGTCTGGCTAGCGGTGCAGCAAAGCTGACCGTAGTAACCACATGTCTTTTCGCAGCGTCGATCGAGAAGGAGGCCGTCATACTCGAGGGGGAACGGGGTCGCGCGAGAAGGTCGTGACGAAGTAAGCAAGGTTATTATCGATAAGGCCGCTGCTGGTAAATGAAGGGATCGCATAGCGGATGAGTGCCGAATTTGGCCAATAAGCCAATGTCGCGTTGTGAATACCAGAGGATGTCCTCCTGTCAGTCAATTGACCGTAAGATGCCTGGTTGAGGCGAGCTCGTCCCAGTTGCTGTGGACGGATCACTCCGGCCGTACAGCAGCGGTCGAGATTTCTGCTGTAGATCCGTGACCTCAGGCGCTCGCGACAACAGCAACGGCAGCAAATCGACAAGGATCTGAAATTCCTCCAAGCCCAATCTTTTGAAATAATGACAGCAGCCGGAATATGAGTAAAGAGAGAATTTGCGAAAGAGAGGAGGACGAGGGAGGACGCTGGCTATGCGTTATGATGGTTAGTATCCTCCCCAGCCTCCCATAACCAACCACCCGATTTTCCAGTCAGCCGTTGGGCCAATCGCCGCGGAGGACAGCACACGAAGAGGAGAACGTCCGAATATGACCAGTCAGTTCGCAAGAATTGAGGAGGCTGAGGCTTAATAATAATCTAACATTACGATTGTTTCGGTAGAGCTGCATGTGCTAGCCGTTGTGAGTTGGCAAGGGGTGCCCTCTTCGGGCCCTCCCTCCGTGTCCTCGCATAGAAACAGCGTAGCGGGAGGACGCCCTGCCGCGCATGCGCTTCTCTCCTTGGACGGCTGCCCGGGTCACTATTGTTATTATTGCACAGCGCACGCAACCGCTTCAAGACAGCTTGCATGATCATGCGTAGGTACCCGGTGACCGTCGTCTTCGGCAGACCATTCTTGGCGGTGTACGGAGTATGTACGGAGTACTTGTGGAGTACTCCGTACAGAGCAGGTATCGCAGCGCGACCTGAAGAGGGATCATCCGAGATGACTTCGTAAAATGCCCTCAGCCCCTCTCTTTCATCTTCAATTGAAAAATAATAATGAGGCGCCTCCACTGATATCACGGCGATGTATTCATGACAGTCACGAAGAGCTGGGTACGGAGCGGAATAATTTACTCCGTGGGCCTGCGGGCCGAGACAACGTCCCTTATCGATAAGGATGGGGATCTATGTATGGAAATCGGCGCTAATCTTCCAGGCAGACCGAGACATTTCCCATACCGAACTGCAAGCTCTCATCTTCACTATGTTGTTCCTGAACATGACACTACTAGTGGAAATCATACGCGTGCTGCATGCAGGAGCCACGCAAGCCCGGTCCAAGGACAAGAGGAGCATCCGGTTTAACAAACATTGCAACACATCGAGCACCGCCGGTTCGGCAGGCCGGAGGCTTGTATAGAGGAGAATGTCCCCTGCTACTGCAATGGCATCACGGCCATCTCAACTCAATTGACAGCGTTGAACTAGTTCCTCCATAGCAAGCACTGTATATATCAACTCCCTCAATGTCAGAATTGCCGGACGCCTCAAACAGTCGCATGAGAACGGCTTGCAGAACTTGAACTTGTACAGAGACTCTGTGCCCGCCTCCAGACGTCAAACGGGTTTGGGTCCAATCGAATGCTTGCGAAGGAGCGAGGAGACAGCTGTGAGTGCGAGCGAGCAGATGTCTGTCCGGTGATGCATGTATGCAGCACCTATTTGTACGTATCATCTCACTTTGAAAAGGTAATACCCTGGGTAAGCAGCATATAGTCTGAGAGAATCGTGGATAGATGGTAAGTGTCAGTTCTGCCCCAGGTGAGCTGGATTTGTCAATGTTCACTACTTATTCCTGAGACTGCATCCCTCAATAAATCGCAGGAGATATTCTTCTATATCCACTCGAAGGAAATGATTTTAAAAGATTCTCTGAATAAAACTGGTCAGTCTGCCACTGGCGAGTTGGTAGGTACCTTCCTCGGTTCTAGGCACCTGATATTATTCTGATGGATGATGGGTGAGCTCAACAGCATCATCCTCTCCGAACCACAAGCGGATGTGGAGCACCAGCGGCAGCCGCCGATTTTATGTGCATACTGTACTAGATACGCTGTCATAGTTCTGGGAGGAGCAAACAACAGCAACCGGACCTGATAGATAACAGGACTCGTGCAAATTATAAAGAATCCCTGCCTACTATCGAAGATCTAGAGACATCAGAGCCATTTCGGTGTATCGTGGGACCAATCAACCCTTAAATTAGCATCGTCGTCCGCTTTCAATGCTCATGCAGTATTCACGCTTCGCTGCTGGCCGATAGAATGGTAGCAGGCAGAATACCGTTTGAGTACAAAAAGAGGCAATACCCGCTAATGTGCAGTTAGAACTGGTAGTCTCTGGTTGACAAATGGTCCTGCAAGGAAAGTATAAATTAAACGATACCCACCGCCTAATGCTACTTCTCACAAGGGACATCTTCATCGCTACAGACTAGAAGGACAATAGAAGAGCGACTGTGGGCCGTTGATCTTGTACGGCGAGTGAATGGTTCCCCACCAGGGGAGGGGGTGGTTAGTCGCAGCCGGGGCGTATCGAAGACGGACAGAGAACAAGATTTGAGCTCAATTTACATTTGTCATTCAGGAACACCTTTTTTATGTACAGTTGACTGCAAGCCATGGCTACGGTCACGCATTCCAATCTGGCTAACATAACAGATTCATCATGCGTCCCTGACGTAGGCAATACATCAACGAGGTCATCAGGGGAAAAGCCCAATGGAAAAAGCCATACATATACCCATAAAGTCTCGAGTAAAGAGATGAAAGTCCAAATGAATCAACATACAACCAAATGCCGCTCGTTCATAGACAGATTGAACTAAATGCCCTCATTATTTCGTTGTCGTCAAAATAACTCGCTCCTCACAAGGGGGCTGATATCTACCGTAAAAATGGACCAGATGGCCACATTAAACAAACAGCCCAGCAATTCCGACGGCCAGACCAACGGCCAAATCACGAAGGCTTGATGACCGTCTCGGTGCAGCCTGACCGGGATTGATGAATTGGTTCCCAGTCGCCCCTGAGGTCCCAAAGGCGGTACAGTATGCAACTTGCAACCCGTAGCAGGCTTTTCGACTCAAACTCGAACAGACCGACTGAGCATCAACTGTTGGCGTGGAACCTTGGACGGTTATGCCTGCGCCCCCCGGTCCTGCGACCGTCACTCCGTTAACTCCCCCCAACGATGCCGTGCATCTCGAGTACTGGCTCTCACACTGAGAGTAGTACGATGAACATGTTTCGGCGTTTGCGAACGTGGTGGGAATGTATACGAATGGGTACGGCGCGCCAGGTACGGTCGAGCCAGTGATCACAGCACCGTCCGACGTCGACGTCCCGGTTGTAGTGGCGGATGTGGGTTGCGGGAACATGAAGCCTGTGGACGGCGCTTCTGTTCCAGTAGTTCCTGTGAGCGTCCCGGTACAGCTTGCGCCGGTCGGACAGCAGGCGATATTGTTGGCAGCATCGCGAGTGCACCTCGTTCCGTCCCGACAACAGACTGCGGAGTTTCCAAGTGCTGAACAGGGATCGTACCCGGAGGGGCAGTTATTTTGACGCTTCAGGAGTCGAAGAAGATCTACCGTTTGGTTGTTGGGGGTCGTGTTGTCTAGAGGATGGTAGAATGGCGATAACTCTATTGATATCGATGACGGGACGAGAAGAAGAACGGAGAATAGCGACACTCTCATTCTCGTGGCCGGAGGCTGTGATCCTCAGCCAATGGCTTTCTGAACGACAGTTTTTGTGCGTGAATGCAATGTCCCTTTAATGCGCTCAACGTTGCGGATCGAGTGAGGGGTTCTTCGATGGTGGTCTTATCGCAATCGAGGCACCGAGGCCGCCGGCGATTGTCAACAAACCCAAAGTTCTGGAAACAGCACCATGCGTCTCAGCATTGACATGTATATATCCAAAAGGTGAGAGCCTACCCACCCGCTTGATGAAGTGTAGGATCCAAAAATTGCTCCTCTATGCTTTTTGGGGTGGCATGCATCCACTTTAGGCGATGAGGGACAGTGCTGTATGCGCTCTCTCCAGGATGGTTCGGGCGCTGCCAGCACAGGGTTCTCCACCTAAGCCCTGCCACAGCAACGGAGCGCCGAACCACGTTGTCCAACCACAAACACCAGGGTTCTGGGATAAACGATGAGCTGCATGCATGTTGGTTGCAAGAGGGCCCCGGCCAGACTGCAGCGCTACCTAGATACGGCTTTGCAAAGAACTCCTGGCGGATGAAGATCACAGGATCGAGGTCGATTTACTGGTATCGACAGTCTCCCAGCTGGGGCCGCTCTGAACGATGCTTGCGGAATGGAGCATGGATTTACAGTATTCCCTTTCGAAAGAGCTTTAAGCCAGTGAAAACATTCGAGTTACGAGATTTCACGGCATTTGCTGTGCTTCAGATCTTCCTGTCACCTATCTTATCGGCCGTTACACAACGTAACGGCAACAACCATCAGTCCCAAGACCAGATCACTTACTAATGCAAGATCTCAAATCCAAGTGTGGATTAACGTAATCCACCACCGAGCTGGTCACACCACCGAGCTGGTCAGCCACCACACCAACACCGAGTTTTTGACTATTACTACCACCACCACCCACCACCACCACCTAATGGCCGATATATCTAGGGAGGAACGTCTTCAATTGGCCCTTCAGGCCTATAAAAAGGGCCAATTTCCATC